>Ga0157364_1000642_pt1 | contig 25462 bp, 12 predicted proteins | sample AttsexASBM2_FD_111476 | JGI IMG/M metagenome (GOLD analysis project Ga0157364, IMG submission 111476) | Fungus gardens microbial communities from leaf cutter ant in Ribeirão Preto, State of São Paulo, Brazil - Atta sexdens ASBM2 | ecosystem: Host-associated > Fungi > Mycelium > Unclassified ... | reverse complement strand
TGGGGTTATGTTGATAGATGCCCAAGTTTATTGTATGACGTCTATGATCTATTTATTTTGACCATCACTTACCACTAAAGCCATCTATAGGAAAACGGCGGAAGCAAAGTTGTACACCTAATATTATATACTATATATTATATACTAAACAAATTTTACTTAAGACATCTTTTCAAGTTTTCATATTTTATTATTCCGACGACAATTACTTACGTATATGAGCATGAATTACATATATACGGAAGCATTAATAATTAATTCTCGAAAATGGTATGTTGCAATATAACTTTATTGTACATGGTTGAATTAGTAAAAAAATAATTTTAATTTGATAAAAAAAAATTTGAAAATTTAAGAAAATTATGGGTGATGGGAGTATTTTGTTAAACAAAAAATAAAATTTTTTTTATCTATAACTTTAAAGTACTCTTGAAACTATGCAACTTTTGTTTAAAAAAATTTTTTTCTATCTTTTATATTTTCGATATTCGTCTTGAAAGAAAAATACCGTTTTTTTTTAAAGGAGTGTTTCACTCCTTAAACAGGAGTTAGCGCACGTATAAAAAAATACGTGTCTCTTAGATTTTCGTGTTTAACAACATATCTCATGGAGAATCAAATCAGTTCCGGACAGTTGTGAACCTTCCCTTGTAAATAAAGTTCGATCATAATTATGCCAATAGTTTTGTCCAGATGGATCATTTCTCCCTTATTCTCCTCAGAGTATTTGTCATCGGATGATTCGTCCGGGACTCTCCAGTTTTTGACTAGGAAGATGGCCGAACTTGCGCGTTGCTGCGCTGGAGGAAAAAGTATTTTTTTTCTGCTAGACTGTGAACTCTGTTGGCTGAACGTGTGCGGACACACGATTACAATTAATTCTCTATCCAGATGAGATTATTGGCATAATTATGATCGAATTTCATTTGGTAAATTTGTTTAATCTATAAATTAAAAAGAAAATAATCTTAAAAGATGAGTAATAGTAATTTAAAAAAAAACAGCAGATGAATAAAATAATGAATTAACAGTAAAATATGCAAACACTTATTAATTGCTTACTGAATCAATGTTATGATGTCGACATAATGCTTTTATCTTCAGAACTGCCAATGAATCTACAGTAGAATACTTTCGGATTCACTCTGCTGATTTTATTCTCTCGAAATATCGTTGCAAATTTCACTGAAATATACGAGTAGCGATATTGTGCTGTCACTAGCAGTATGAGATTTATCATGTAAAGCAAGGTAACCTTTTTTATAAACATATACACACTAATAGCAATGCAATTTTCCAGTAGAAACTTCCACCAAGAATGGTTGCTTTAAAAGAACTAAAGGTAATCTGTAATCCTCATAGAAAATATTTCTTCTTGAAAATCACTGTGAGAAACGTGCAGTATAATATTATTATGGATCCAGTCATACAGCAAAATTTGAGCGAAATCTCTACTGGCTTTAAAGTCGACATTATGATGACTTTCATCGTCTTGTCTTCAACACGCTTTTGAATTAATTGAATCATAAGGTGGTCTCTATGCACATGCATTTGTCTTAACAAGAAAAATACTTCTATGGTAATCGCTAAGCTAATCGTTGCATCCTCCAAAATCTTATTTTTTGACACAAATAAGATTCCAAGAATTACTGTGTTAGTTTGAATCACTTGGAACAGTAATATGATGGCACATATTCTCCGGAACAGAGTATTGTCTAGTCACTGGTAACAAGAATCAGAATCCTTGCCTCAGAATCTATTTAATCTAACAATTAATTTTGATGGATGATTAATTGGATTTGTTTTGAAAGTTCATGTTCTGATGAATGCAACGTTTTCATGATAAATAGAAAATGTTATACAAAATATAGCTCACAAAGATAATTTTCAATTTTTCTCTCTTTTCTCTGATCATAAAATATGTTATTACATGTTAAATGATATCTTTTTTTAAAATGATCTTCTAAGCTAAAAGATAATTTAATTAGTTACAGTTGCAAATTTGTGCTGATATTTTAAATCTACAGTGTAGGGAGTAACTTAATATGTATATTAGATTCAAATATATATTCTGATGTATATTTCTATTTATCTCCTTTCAACATTTTTATTATCATATATAAATTTATATATATAAATTTATATATATAAATTTTGTTCTCCTTTTCAAAAGTATATACTGGACTTTCTATTGCTACTTGAAATTGGTCGCGATCGATTATCTTTGAATATTTTATTTTTCTTCAGCTTATATTTCCTTGTAGTTTGTATTATAACATGCATTGTTATTAGAAGAATATATCATTTCTCTTTTATCACAATTATAAATGTTTATTCTATATGACAGTACAGGCAAATTAACTATCATCAACAGAAAGCTTCTGTAGTTCATTCATTGTAAAAAATAGAGAAGTTTGTAATTGTCTCGATAAATTTGAGATATGTCACGATATGTTCATTTTATTTGTAGAGGTTGGACGTAACTCTAAGTTACTTTATAATTATTCTCAGATTACGAAGCAGTAATTATCTTATAGTATTCCATACTTCATTGCAAAGCAAGAAGCAAAAAAATCAATATGATGCTGATCTAGTATTCTCCTTCAAAGAGCAAGCAAAAGTTGAAGTTTGTAATATGTTACAATGAACACCAATATCATTTTATAAATTATTTTAAAATGAATGTTTATTTATTAATAAAACAACATATCAATATAAATATTTCTATTACAGATATTTAAAAAAAAATAGTTATAAAAAAACTTTAATTATTTATTTGTTTTAAATTGATTACTTTTAATTCTTTGCATCTTTATATGTGTATTAGGTTTATATATATATCCACAAGTATATAAACTTATATTTACCATCTTTCGACATTTTCATTATTCTGTACATTCTATTCTTCTCTTTAGAAGTATATTTTATGAAACTTTACAATCACTATTTCAAAGTTGATTGCAATCGATTTTATTTTTATTGTAGTTATATATTATCCTCATTTTAGATATTAATTTTTTTACAACATTATAATTATTATAAGTATTAAATTTTATAGTTTATTATTAATTATAATTTGCTAGAGACTTATCTGTTTATTTATTACAATTTGTCTACAGTTAATTCACAATTTTTTCTAATTTTAAAAGTAAAAGTAAACAGAAGCACAATAAAAAGCTAAATTCAACTATCAATTTCAAAAATCATAAGTATATTTCGTATCTATATTTTGAATTATTCCAAAGATTATTTATCCAAAGATTTGTTAATGTTTTGTTTCCAAATTTGTTTCATTTTCTTAATTTCTTGTAATATAATAATTCTCTATCGTGTAATTATTAAATTTGTAAACAATAATACAAATAAGACAAGTAACAGACTCTCGAAAATATCAAAATATCAAAATAAATAAAGAGCTAATGAGAATTATATGCACGATTAGTGCAAATTTATTATTAGTGCAAAAATAAGAACCGTTTATTATCGAAAAATTAAATATTGGATAAAATTAAATATTGGGAAAAAGTTCGTGGCGATTTTTTTAGTAAAATTAAAGTGTTTTTCTTAGAGTATTGAAATCAATTTATTTAAACCAAATATGCTCCATTATTTTCTATAATATTTTGCCATTTTTAGGGCAGAGCCATAATTTCATCGCGATAGAACTTCTGTGGTTTCTGATCGAAAAACTGCTTCAAGTGATTTTCACAGACTTCTTTTGAAGCTAACTTTACATCATTAAGAGAGTTCTGCAGAGATCTAAACAAATGATAGTCTGAGGGTGCTATGTCAGGACTATACGGTGGATGCATTAAAACTTCCCAGCCAAGCTCTCGCAATTTTTGCAGAGTCATCAAAGATGTGTGTGGTCGAGTGTTGTCGTGATGAAAGACTTTTCTATTGATTAATTCTGGCCGCTTTCTTTCAATTGCTTGTTGTAATCTCTGCAGTTGTTCACAGTAGAATTAATTGGACGATAACAGTTCATAGTAACGTAATAAACGATTCCCTTCCAGTCATACCACACACACACAACATCTCCTTCTTTCTCGTCAATCCAGGTTTTTACGATTGCTGTTTACGATTGCTTGCGCCTTCTCTCCTTTCTTTATCCACGATCTTTTTCTAGTTGAATTGTCATAGGTGATCCATTTTTCATCACCAATTATCATTCTCTTCAGAAATGGCTCAATTTCATTTCGTTTCAGTAGCGTATCACAAATGTTAATTCGGTCCATCATGTTTCTAACACTTAACTCGTGAGGAACCCAAACATCTTTTTTTGATATCCAGCTTTGTGTAAATGATTTAAAACTGTTTTGTGGTCGATGCCTAGTTCCCTGGCAATCTCCACAGTGCTCACATGCTTATTACGCTCGACTTTTACCATGATTTCATCGGACTTTTCAGTGATTGGTCGACCGGAGCGAGGTTCATCTTTCACATCGAAATTTCCAGCACGAAAGCGAGCGAACCATTTCCGTGTTGCTGATTTTAATAGAATATCTTCACCGTATATAGCGCAAATTTTTTCACAAGCCTATGCAGCATTCTTGCTTTTATCGTAGTGATACTGCAAAAATGTAATGAATTTTTTCCTTATTTATTTCCATTTTCAAAATAAAATAACTTTTGATCTACTTCACTGATTTCAATCTTTTTCGGCTCAAAACAAAGGTTAAAATGTCACTTTTTGAACGCAGTCTAGTGTTGCCGATGCGATTAGTAGTTGACTGCTGAGCATTTAAAGCCATCTAGCGGGAAAAACGCCACGAACTTTTTCCTACACCCAATATAATTAATTACCAATATAATATAGACGTTTCGGCTTGCGTTCGAACCATCATCAGTATGTTTAAACATATGTTGTAAATCTCTCACTTCTTCATAGCTAGATGAAAGAATGGCGACTCAATCTCCTTATTCTATTGGCAAAGATTGACAAATTCAGTGACAATAATAGATGAAAATCTGTACAGATGTCAAAAATATTATTTCTATCTTTATCATAAAGAAAAATTAATGTACTTATCATACGTATGAAAGATGTGACATCAAGAAATAATCGAAATAAAAAAAATCCGCAAATTGTGATATAAATTCATATTGTGATATAAATTCACTACATTTCGATTATTGTGACGGTTATATAATATTTAAATGAGTCAAAAGATAATACACAGTATACAAACTGATAGGCAAAACAAACGGTATTATCAATATATATTAGACTATTACTTAAAGATAACAAAAACGGTGCGCAGTTTAAATTAGTATAAATTATTGAGAATCGAGAAATATGAGTAAAAACTCGATGTAAAAACTCGGTGTTAGATTGCAAGTGAAGACTATTTTTTTGCTGAATGTGTAGCATTTCCGAGATACATCGTTTACAAAAACCGCTCATGATCAACAATTTCCGTGCCTTCTCAATCACAACTGTAATGTAATAATAGCGAATATGATTAAGATAACACTCAGATTTTATATCATATTATACACAAAGAAATTTACAACATTCTGTGTAAGCCTGATTGTTATTGATTATAATATTATAGCTAGTGAGAGAGAAAACACTATTATGTGGCTAATTCTTATAATATGTCGAAATATGTTCCAACAACTCACAGTATTTTTCATACAATTGATGATATTTTGATGAGTTATTTTAGTCATATTCGATCTATCAGCATTACATTGCGATTATCAAGACTTTAATTTATTACTGATTACTATTGTTGATGGATTTTTTTAAAAATTACACTGTGTTACGTAAATTTAACCAATATTTTATTTAAAAAAACAGTTTTTTAATAACATATTGTATATTCATAATTCGAAAAGTTAATTTGATTTAGAACAATTTTATATCTTGACTCATATTACACACAAAGGATTAACACGATTCTCGCTGTCAAACGAGGATCTAGTTTGAATAATTTTGACTATTATATATTCATTTGGATATGATGTGATTGTAATAATTTCGAAGAGGACGGATGATATTTTTAGAATGTTACCTCATTTTAACATGTTAGAATTTAATATTTAATTTAATTTAATTGTATTTATATTCACAAAGAGCATACAGCCAAATACACAGGTTATTAGTTTCGCTGTAATCTATTTGAGATAATCTTTACAATTTTTTAATTACATAAATGTTTCGGCCGATATTCGGCCTTTCTCAATATGTTTTAACTAGATTTAATTCGGAAATATGGTAAATTCTAATTTTCAAGAAAAAAAATCTTAATCATTATAATGTATTTTAGTTAATTAATATAAACGCTAAGTGTATGAGAGTCAATAGATTTTTTTCTTGTGAATAGAAAGCGCATGTTAATCCGTTAATGATTGTTAATCTGCTTATCGTAAAGAGTTTCCAAATTCTATTACAATTTGCAATTAGTGTTAGTTATAAATCCATTTTTCCCTACAGGCAAAATTCGTAAATAGTAAATCTTTGCTTGACATACCTTTACATAAGTGCAGTAGAAATTACAGTTTTTCGATGAAGAATTATACAATCTTTATAATTTGATTTTATATTTTTCAAGGAAGAAACTTTCTCGAGTTATTGTTGTAAAATAAATTTTAATTTACTCTGTGTTCTGTCTTTTTATATTTATATTTGTTAGAAAACTTATTTAGAGAAGAAGGAAAAACAAAGAAGGGGTAGGAAAGGGATTGTAAGTGAGAAATTATGTTGAGTAGGGGTAAATATAATTCTGGTAGCTTATCAATGTCACTTTGCTTATTCAAACTTGACTTTTGTTTCTTTATATGTATCATCTCAGAAATGGTTCTCTTGTAATATGAGGGTTCTGAATCTAGGATTAAAACATTATTCCAATCTAAGACATGATTTTCATTCAAACGATGGCTTGAAATTACGGATAATAAATTTGTTGGTTTATTAATATTAATTTTATGTTCCTTAATTTTGATTTTTAGTTTTCTTTTAGTTTGTCCCACGTATATGATGAATCGCTACGAGTCTATCAGTTTATCTTATATATTACTCTTATCTTTTTTTTTTAAAATATCTTTCCCGGTTTTAATAAACTTATTTAATTTATTTATAGGTTTGTATGCAATATTAAAATCAAATTTGTAAGCTAACCTTTTAAATTTTTCTGAAATTCCATTATAGTAAGGAATTGTAAAGAACTTTTTTAAATTGTGATTATTGGCTGTGTCATTATCTTGATTGTTATTTTTTTCTTTGCGGGTTATGTTTATGTGATTTTATTCTATTGTTAATTGTGGAGAAAATAAAATCAAATAAATTCTTCTAACAAATATAAATATAAAAGAACAGAACACAGAGTAACATTAAAATTCATTTTACAAGCATAACTCAAGAAAATTTCTTCCATCCTTGAAAAATATAAAATAAAATTATAAAGATTGTATAATTCTTCATCGAAAAACTGTAACTTCTACTGCATTTACCGAAACGTTTATGTAATTAAAATTATAAAGATTATCTCAAATAGATCACAGCGCAACTGATAACCTGTGTACTTGACTATGCTCTTTATTCAATCTTTGTGTATATCAAGCCATTATCATCACTAAGTTGTATTTATATTGTACTGAGAAAGACTCTGTGAGTCGAAACATTTACGGAATTATTTTTATGTATTAACTAATTAAATTGTTATTATTTTAATGTCTCCTTTTGTTCGTTTATGTTATCAAGAATTTTTATATTGCTTTGCAAATTGTCGAGAGTTATTATACTTGTTTATTTATTTCTCATATTATAAAAAAATTTCAAAATTATTTACATTATTTTTATTTCTTTTTATATTATATTAACAACAGATTTCGAATATATAGTTCTTTTTTGTGTGTGAAAGGAGGCTCATTTATCTTTATAATCTAGTTAGATTTGAGTCTTTTAGTTGTAACCATTACTAACCATGCAAAAATACGAAAAATATCTATTCGATTGCATTTTAGTATCAACTTTTGTTCAATATTTTCTGTTTAATGTTTTTTGTGTACATTTTTATTTGTCCAAAAAAATATATAAGAACGTATTGCAATTTGAAAGTTGCTTATAGGCAACTATAAACTTTGAGTAACTTTGTTGTTTTCCTTAAAGAAGTTCTTGCTTTTTGTATCATTTTATAATTACTTTATAGGAATTCTTTTTTTAATCCTAATTGATCATTGGAGAGGTCACTGTGACCCCATTAAAAGTTTGGACTAAATTTTCACTAACTTAAATTTCGAAATAACGCCTGACACTCCATCTACCAGTAGTTTGAGCCTCTAACTCTATTACTATATGGTTGGCATTGCGTAAAATGCGTTAGTGAAACGCGTTTATTATTTTTTTTAAATCATCCTAATTAATCTTCAAATAAATACTTTTTTTGAAATGCCCTATTGCAATAATTTTTTTATCGAAGTGTAGCATCTGAAGACTTTATCTCTAAAATTTTACGCAAAAATATTAAAAAATAAAAAAATTATGATTTTTTTTATTGAAAAAAGTCATTTTTCGTTAGATCTTCATTCATAAATTTTTTTGACTATTTTAAAATTATTAATTTAGCAAAAAACCAATGCGAATACATATTTTAAATTTCAAAGAACGAAGAACGTACGTAATTTTTTTTGACTCTATACCCATGAAAATTAAGCTGTGGCAGTCATTTGAACGTGCTGTTAATCATTAATTTTCATGAAGTATGATCATCGAAGGTTAATATCTTGATCAAAAAGTTCCCGGAATTCACTCAGAAAATTCAAAATACAAGTTTTATTCATCAAAAGTGATATTGTCCCCTTCAAAGTACTCTCCATCGACTGCAACGCACTTATGCCAGCGCTTGATCTAGCTCTCGAAACATTTCTGGAACTCTATTGTCGGTATAACCATCAGAGCCTTCTTCGATTTTTCCATTATCTCTTTTCGGCTGTTAAAATGCGTTCTCCGTAATGGTTTTTTGACTCGATCGAACAGAAAAAAATCGCAGGGAGTCATATCAGGTGAATTCGATGGCTGTTGGATGGTATTCGTTTCGTTCTTAGCCAAAAATTTACGGATAATGATGGCACTGTGCGACGGTGCGTTATCATGGTGCAAAATCCACTCCATTTTTAAAATTGTAAAAAATCGAAAATACGTGCAGAGATAGATGTATTCAAGATGGCGTAACTTTTACAAATGTCAAGCTATGATGATAAAATTTGGTGAGAATGTTAATGATAGATGTGACAACCTAACCAAAAAAACAGAACTCAAATCAGCTAACTCAGAGCATCACCTGATAGTAATTCCGGGAACTTTTTGATCAAGGTAGTATAACATAAATTTGAAATTTATTATATTTATTCTTTGATATTTGAATGTTTTTTATAAATTTTTTTCAAACATTATAAATAATTTTCTTGGCATTTTCTATTAACAAATTTATATGAAATTTATATAAAAAAAATATTCGTTTACTGTGATTTAAAATGTAGGAATTGTCTGAAAATTCAAAAAAATGCTTAGTCTATATATGTATAATAATTTTCGTCCAATCTACAATTCAATAAAAATTTCAATTTTTTAATTTTTTGTATAAGAAGAAAGTTCGAAAAAAAATAAAGAAAATCAAAATTTTTTTCAAATCTTTGCCATTTTTGCAAAATTCAATTTTTTAATTTGATTGTCGGACAAGAAATATAATTATATAGATTAAGAATTTTTTTGTTTTTAGATAATTCCTCCATCTTAAGTCATGACAACAATAAACGGACATTTTTTTTATATGCTCATAAATTTATTAACAAATATTAAGAAAATTGTTTATAATATTTGTAGAAATTTATAAAGAACATTCAAATATCAAAGCAATGTAAGAAATTTCAAAATGACTGTTATATTAGAAAAAAAGAAATTCCTAAAAGATTATAAAATGATACTTAAAGTAAAAAGGTTAAATTTGTAGCCCTTTGTGAGTTGCATAATTATGATGCCTATGCACATGTGATGTTACAATCTTTCATAATTACTAATCTTATGTCCTATGATCATTTCATAAATCTGATACACATATCAGATTAAGTATACCCGACAATGTACCGCAAACCTATATAAGTATTAATTGAAAAATGTATGCCCTTTCAGGAAAATAAATATAAATGACTATCGCGGTAATACAATAATCAAGTATATAAAGAGAGACTTTTATTTCATTTATTACAAAAGTGTGACTATAAACTTCTATGTAAAATTATTCGCGATTCCCGATTTGAAGTAGCAATTATTTTACAGCATTTTTTGCTTCTTCTATAATGTACAAAAAGTCTAGTAATAAAATTCGTTGAAAAAAAATGATGAAATGATAATGAGGAGATTAAGAGTACACAATGAATTTAATAATTTAATTGGCATTCCTCAAAAAAAAATTACTAGTGTCATTACTAGTGCAATAGTGGAATAGTAAATTTGATCATTATTATACTAGTGTTACTAGTAGTGTGATATAGTAGTGGAAAAAATTTTATTGAAATTTCTCTGAAGTTTTGTTGCAAAAATAATATTATTTTATTAGCATCATATTTCAGAGGAAATTATTCGACAAAATTACAATAAAAAAAAATTTCTTTTATGAATTCAAAAACTAATTTTATGATGCTTTCATGCAGTCATCTATCTTCCATTTAACATACTTCTGCAATAATATGGGAACTGCTCTTTCGAAGAACCATAAATACCTATAATACTAATGGACGTATAATTGTAATATATCTGATCAAAGATATTGTGAAAGTGACGGAAAACGTATAGAAAAAATAATTAATGTTAAATATAAGTAATGTACAAATGAAGATACCTATAATAATACTTGTTTTTAATTACACTGTAAGATATTATTTCTACAAGCTGAAATAATACTAATTGCTCTAATATATATGTATTTTTTACTCTAATATATATAATTTTATACACTAAATATTACAATTATTGAAAATAATTCTTATATCACATCATATGTCATACACTGCAGTAGTAATACTGCGTCTAATCATCGTGCACACATCAAAAAAGCGACGGACAACACACTCACATACACATATACATACGTGGCCATATCAATGTAATGAAACATCAATGTAAAAAAACCGAAGAAAAAAAACCGAAAAAGTTTAACAAAAGAAAGACTTGGCGCCTTTCTGTCGCGATTTCCATCTCGGGTATCTATCTCGTTTCGTAGTCAAAAGGACCGCAACACATGTATGTCCGTTTAGTTAAGACGCGAGATTCCCTATCCTTATTTTCCGGAACTATCGATGAGAAAACCCATTCGCATGAGCTCAGTCGCGATTCGGAAGTCACCGAGAATAGTCGATTCCGGTCAGTCTTATAATCACGGTATCAAAAATACGTTTCGAGAAAATGTGTTGTGACGATCCAAGGCGACAACGTATCCAATTATCAGGCGACGTGGCGTTGCCGCAGCACAGTGGTTCAAGATGTTCGCCCAGCGTCCAGATACGCGTCGCGATCTGTTAAAGTTATTCTCTACTCTCTATAGATAGTCGTAGATAATCGTGGAATTTTAAGTCGTAGAAAACCAATCACAATCAAATATAAGGAGAAACTTGATTAGAATTAATCAGTTTCTTAACTTAAGACTTTACGACCGTCTACGACTTCTATGTAGAGGAGCACTTTTTAAACAACATCCACAGCTCAGGATGTTCGCGCACATACATAAATTGTGACATATGCAAGTGAGCTGAACTTGTAAAAAAAACTTGTAATGTGAAATCTTGTGAATCATACAAATATATTCTTTTCATACAAACTTAATTATGACGAGAAATTTAAGTGAACTAACACAGCACGCAAAAAGACAGCATGATTCTTAAGTGGCTCGTATTGAACTAACAAACACTATTGTCTCAGCAATTATTGCGTATCAGCAGTGATACTACTGATGACATTATTAAATGTCACTAGTGATACTAGCAATTTTTTCCCGTAAGGGATACAGTAATATCACTACTGGCTCTAATAGTGTACACTAGTAGTAACAATAATTCAATAGTGTTGAACACTACTAATAGTACTACTAACTCAGCAGTGACACTAACACTATTGCGTATCAGTAGTGATACTATTAATATCAGCAGTATTATAGTAGTAAAGCTATGCTCTACTATGCACTAGTAATTTTTTCCGTAATGGATCAAATATATGAAATGTCTTGAAGTCCATTGTTTTATGAATTAACACGTGATGTGAGCCGTCGACAACAATTTCGGAAAATAACAATTGAAGAAATATTTAGAAAATGGAGAAAAATAATTAATAGAAAAGAAAAATTAATTATTAACAATATTACCGTAATAAATAGGGCTGATCTCCAATTCCGATTAACTTAATCGGTCAATTGTTATATTGAACAATCGCATTTGTAGTTCAACAGAACAGATTAATCACATTAATAACTAATCGATCGAGTAGGTTAAACCGGAGTTGATGAAACCGGTTTATAAGTTTCTTTCATGAATGACAAAATTTTTTCTTTAATTAAATAAAAATTAGAATATAATTACGTATTCCTTATGTAGCACAATTTAAAAAAAGTGAAGAAATATTTTTTAAATTGACAAAATGTTATTTTTAAATAATATCAGTAAAAGAATATATTTTTAACACTAAATGTTATTTTTATTTTACAATCCTTAAAAACCATACTTTTTGAGAGTTGCGACAACTTCAATAATTTTTTATGACTTTATGTCAGTTTTGATAATTGATAGATTAATGTATACTATATAATTCATTTATGATATAATTAAAAATTACATTTTTTTTTTTGGTTGTGTTAAAGTAAGGGAAAGAATTTTTTTTTTAATAATGAATTGATTACATATTTGAACTATTGCGCTGATTTTCTTAAAGTAAGTGTTGCAGTTGTTAAATATAACAAGTTGTACTTAAATTTAATTAAATTTAAATCGTTTGTTATTGTTAAATTTAATTCAGTTTAAAGCATATAAGAAAAATAAATTAAAATCGAAGATTTAATTTCTGAGAAACATCATCATGTTTTCTACATATCGTTCATCATATTGTTATAATCATCCTCAGACTATTATACGAAACTTTACTCTTTTCCTTTAAAATAATTGTGTTAATTTCATTTATCTCGGAATAATCATTTCCTATATGATATTTACTAAATTTAAATGTGCAGAATATGTTTTTTTTATTTTGCTTTTAAAAATAAAAGAGCGACTAAATATGACTGGTTCATAATCTAAAACCATTAAAAAATATAATATACGGTTTAAAATACTACTTATTTTAAAAGAAGATACATATAAGAAACATAGAATAAATAAACATGTAATAAATTTTACTGTCATAAATAAAGGCAGAGACAGGTTAAACTTTCCAATTTCCGCAATTCTGCATTCTAGGTTGTTAGATATTATTAATAATATAAATGTACGTTTCATTGATGGTCCAAATTGATACCAGTTTTCATCAAATGCTCTATCTATTATTTCAATACTCTATAATTAGTATAAGAGGTAATTATTTAGATTAGACTCGCCAAATTTGACCTCGACATATGTTGTCAAAGTCATGATCCTGAGGGAACTCCGACAGGTTTTAATCGTCTCGTTATTCGTTAAAAAATTATTAACAAAACAAATTTAAGAAATAATGTTTCTTTATACTATATATATATATATATATATATATATATATATATATAACAAAAATTCTCTATTTTAAATAGGAACTCGGATCAAAATTACATTCAGGATAAAAATTTCGGCCTAGTTACGATCATGATCCAAAGTTAGTTAACATTTGGTTTCGGTGTCGGTTCCAATTCTTTTTTGGAGACACGATAGTCTCGGCTAAACTTGTTAGAGGTCACTCAGAGGCATGATTTTAACAACGTACATTAAGGTCAAGGTCATTGGGGAGGAGAGAGGGATCTCCTAATCTAAATAATTAATAAGAATATATAAAATAATACATGGTAGTTAAAAATATTTTTCATTTAATCTTGTCAACATTTATAATTTATAATTATTTTTATTACACAATTATTGTCATAATATTCTAAACTAAACAACTAAAACTGTATAAATTATCTTTTCTATTTATATTAAATAATATAAATTATTTTATCTGTAATATTTAAATATATAATTTCAAATTTTGACGTTTTAAGTACATAAAACTTGACAATTTAACATTCTTTCAATATTATTAATTTTATTTACAAATCAAAAATAATTTATACAGAGTGTTCCCGGATTAAATGGCCAAATTTAAGTATGATTAGGATCTCAAAATAAACAAAATTTTCCTCTGTAACAAATTCCTCTAGATTTACAATTAGACAATACATTAGATAGTCTGACAAATTCCAACTATTCTTAATTTCTCAATCGATAATTGGGCACCAAGCATGAGAAAGCGTATCATTCGTTCAATGAATTAACAAAAAAAAAAAAGATTCTACTCAAAATATACAGATTTCTATAGAATTGCGAACGTGGACGGCTCTGATAACCGACAGCTATGGTAATGGTAAAAGGGGCAATTCGTGACCGGAAACGGAAGATATTTTGGAAAACAAGGAAGATTTAGAGAATGATACAGCAAATAAAATGCATAATATGCAGAATTCATAACAAGAAATAATAACACATATTTTCTCTCACTGATTTGCAATATTCTGTACGCTGGCTGATTTAACGTTATACAAAGCGTTAATGATTGCTCCTCCAAGTTCTTGACACGCGATATTAAATACAAGAATTTTATTTTGGTACAAGCTTCAAATTTTAAACTGATTCTATGATCAGTGGATATCATAATTAAAGGCATATACTCAATTAGACAAAGATTACGGTAGTGATCGGCCTTGTTTAACATGTCGACGAGCTTGACCGCGCGAATAATGAGAACTATTACAACGGAAAATATTTACGGCGAAATACTAGAATATGCAAGAATTTTATTCGAAATCTAACACAATCTCGACAGTAAGATGCGATACAAAAATATAATGCAATGATACAATACAGAATGACCTGGCTGTGACCGCGGATGTATAAGTAACTGACTCGAAATTAACGCAATCTGTACGATATCGGGATAACACGATCACGCTCTGCACGCTCGCTAATGCGACGCAGTTATTCATTAAAATACCGGACTCTATTCAATGGAACTAAATGATATACTTGCGGATACGTGCGATTCCTCTAGAAATCGATGGCTTTACGTTATGTACAATACGTTATGTAATGCTCGTCTCATCACGGAATGCTTCTAGCTCGTCTATCGCACTCGATCCCGTATATATCCTGTCCTCATTACGTCCTCATAATGTCCTCACTTACGTCCTGCGCCAAAGCTCGCATACACAAGTGCCGGATCCGGGGTCTTTTCGGGAGCACGCAAGCCCACGTGAAAAGCCTTATCACGCCTGATTGATTGCGAGCCATTTTGCAAATCGTTATAGCGTCGCATGCTCTGTATTCTTGCGCGCGTGATATGACTTGTGGCTGGTATCCTTTTAGCTGTAAGACTTTCTTCTATACTATTCGGATAGAGTGCTTGTAGGATTTGATGGGTTCCTCCTTTAGATGATTTCCGCTTCCTGATTAGACATCCTCTCCCAATAAAGATTCCCTTGCACCGACAGCAGAATCTCTCGCTTTTATGGCAGAGAGTGGATCTATCCTTTCATGTCATTCGAGTCGCTTCCTTTTTAACAAATTTTGGCAATATTACCCCATAAAAATAACTCGTTACCATTCTTTTTCTCCAAAAGTAACTCGTTATCGTTACTCGTTATTGATTTACAAAAGTAACTTGTTTCTGTTACCGATACTCAAAATCTAACGAGCTGTTATTTTTTCATTTGATGCTAATAAAAATATTATATTTTTCATTGGCAAAACTCAGTGCATATTAAAGCCATTGTACACTACTCTAATCTGAATGTGAAAATGAAATATCTCAATTGATATAATGTCCAAAGAGCATTTTATCTAATTAAAAAATTTTTAATACATTTTATTATTTTTTTATCAAATAGCATAATAAAATGTATTGAAGATTTTTTTCGCGATTTATCGCATTTCCATATTTTTATTAAACATATTTGCGTCTATTTGTATAATATATATACGGATTTAAATTGCACTGAATGCGCAATATCCAGATAGCACAGAATATTTATAATAAATGTTTATTAATATTCATTTTGTAAAATGCTATATAAATATTTCATATTTTATATAAAACTCTATTATATATTGGGTTGGCAAGAAAAAATTGCGTTTTTTTAGTTCAAAGTTATATTTTACAATATCTTCGTCAATTATGAATTAAATTTAAATAAAAAAAAAATGGTTTTAAAATTTGAAATCTCTTTTTAAAAGCTTTCCACATTTTTTAAGTTTATATGAATTTGATAATTTTTACATACAAAAATTATGAGCTGAAAAAGACGGAAAATTTTCTTCTCACTTTGTGAGTTTGTAACGTGCCTAAAACAAATTTGAGAAAATTTTCTACCTATCATGAAAGCTTGATACTTTCCCTATAAAATCGTTTTTTTAAAATATTCTTACGATTTTTAGTTATTCCTACGATTTTTACTGAGTTATCGCGGATTAAATAAAAGAAACATTTTGACTTTAATTGCTCATAACTCCGTTAAAAATTGTTATAATTTAAAAAAGAGATTCTTAAAGCTGAAACTTTACTCTATCATGATACAATATATTAGGTGTGGGAAAAAGTTCGTGGCGTTTTTCCCATTAGATGGCATTAAAAAAACGCCTCGAACTTTCATATTAATCGATAAGAAAATAATTGCAGTTTTTACTGATAGATGCCTTTTAAAAAAACATAATTACTTTCTTGCCAATCCAATAGATATCACATATAATCCAATAGATATTTTATATAAAGTTCTATTCGAAATATTATTAAAATACAGATTAAATATTTTATGTAATATTTATAACAAATATAAATAAATATTTCTAATAAATATTTTTTACTTCGATTATAATGTTTCATTAAATATCTTCATAGCATTCACTATAACATGTACAATAAATATTTCATAATATTTAAAATAAATGTTTATAATCTATACAATTTAAGATCACAAAAATATTTACAAATACTTTATAAATATTTTGTAAATAATTTTATAAATATTGTGTACTGGGTAGTTCTATCAATGAAAAACGCTACTATGCAGATTTTTGCGATAAATATTTTGAAGAAAAGTCAGAATTCTATCTTTTAGTAGAGGAATAAAGTTCAAAAACTTTTATATATATTGGTATACATATATATATATATATATATATACACGGTTTAATTATGATTAAAACTTTGTGGCACTATTAGAAATAAAGTAACGATAAAAATAACTAATGAAATTGTTACCATTACCCTAAAAATGTAACTGCAATGTAACTTACAATGAACGTTACTCAGAAGAAAATGTAACGTCGTTACCCATTCGTTACTGAAAAAAGTAACTTGAAACGGTAACGACGTTACAAATAACGCGTTGCCAACCCTTGCTTTTTAATAATTGCCTGGAAGGCAATTCAGCAACAGGCTCACAAATTTATAAATAAAGCATTATTTTGAAAAAGTCAAAGCGGTCACTTGCGTACTACCTCTCACTGGAATAGTCTCGTGCCTCCGTGTATCATCTGTCTTCTATTTCTTTCTTGCCATCAGTTGAGATAGTGAGACGAAGCCTATAACAACTCTCGTAATAGCAGATAATAAAATAGACTTGTAAAAGAAATAATAATATTCCCCGAAATGTAACAATAGAAATCGCTCGGAAATCGCAATAAGCGCCGACATGTCCGTCCTCCGCGTCGGGAGGATACACGACGAAAACTGCTACTTCGTTAAGACCGGCTGACTCTTGTGACGAACGATGAAAAATATCACGTCACAATATACCTACAACAGCCAATAACGAAACAAGAAAAGAGTAGAGAGCTAAGATTGCGTGGAAAGGGATATCGAATTGGAGCCGGACCATTTGATATTAAGAAATGAGAAGACGATAAGCAGAAATATTCGAAGAGTCGAGAATTAAAGTTGCCTGGCTAGACAAAATAGAGGCGAATCAGAAGAGATAGTAGAAGCCTATCGAAGATCTTGTAGAGGCCTTTCTGCCACGAAGGAAGGATAGATCCTCGGCAAGAATACTATTCCGTACCTTGAGGTACGGAATTCCGTAATTTTCGTTTTTTCGTTTATATTACAAATTTCTTCGTACGTTTGCATAATTCGTCGTTTTAATGATTGAAAGTCATTAACAGGTACTGCATACATTTTTTGTTTCAGAGTACCCCATATAAAATCTAATGATGTTAAAGGGATGCTGGAGTGACGGCCGAACTTGATCGAGGTCGATAAAATAGATTTTATATCGTTCGCTTACGCCCTTTGGAGACTCAGGCTTTCATACGCTATAAATGCTGTGAACGTTATTCCAGCTGTTTTTAACCGTGTACCGTTTCCAATCGCTCGGTTTATTCACATGTTGTATGTAAACATTTAGACAGAACGCAGTCTGAAATATGATTTCTAAATCACACTGTCAGTACTAAAAATCTGTAATATATGTAAAATACAGATTTTACTGACAATATACACAGTCGTAGTAACACTTTTCGTTATGGTCCAATGCCATTTTAGGTTACATAATGTGTCATAATGTGTCAAAATGTATGAATACATAGGGTACGTCCTTTTAGGCATCAGATTTGGCATCCGCTGCGCATCAGATCTGCTGATTGCGCAGCTGATTTAAAAGAATGTTATTCTACGCTTATGTTATCAAAACGATTTTTTTAAAATTAAAGAAGAATACAAGAAAGATGTACCAATCAAATAAATATCATAATTGATTTGTTATGTAACATTTTACCGATTATAATTGAGGATTTAATCAATACAGATGATGATTCTTGTAATTCTGACAATTCAGATGAAGAGGTTAAATGTGCAATTCATACACAATTTTAATATCTACATAATATAAACAATATAAAAAGGTTGACATTATTCCCACATGCATGGTACTAGACTTTTAAAAAAAATTCTATGATATAGTCTGGAACAAGAGGAATTTAAAACATATTTTTCATATTTTGTTTCATATTTTTTAATATCAAGCACCCATTGTTTATTAAAAAATTGTTAAACAAATATCGATCAGATCGGTCACAAATCGACACGCGCTTTAGAAGATTCACTTGTATAACATGTATTTCATTATTTCATTATTTTAATTTTATACTGTACTGAAGAGGACCCAAAAACAGAGGTCGAAATGTTTACCGTTCAATTTTTTAAGAGAATAATAAATTATTACATACTAAGCTGTGTTGGCTTCAAGAAAGGCATTCATCGTATTATATTGATTTATTTAAAAAAAATTTCAGATTCTGTCTAGAACATTTCATCAATCTTTTAACAAGATTTCATGTTCCAGAATTGCGAATATTTTGCTATTTCAGAGTTGTCTCAAAAATGTTGCAGACATATTTCGCAATTTTTATGAAATGTTTCACTTTTCAGTTGAAATATTTTTGAGACATTCCTTAAAATTCAAATATCTTTGAGATATTCCTTTCGGTGTTATATGGGAAATTAATAAAATAATTAGAAGCAGTTGGCTCAGAGTCTGATATCATCTCCTCGTTGGAGACCTCGTCACCTTGTTGTGGTGAGGGGACTGCCGTTCCTCGGGGCCGCCAACAGCGCTTGCTATTGGATGCGATCGTCCGAGGATGCTGGTGCGTGAGTTTCAAGAGCGTCCAGTACAAACTTCCCCCGTTAGATAGGGGAGTCTGTACACCTGCGCGTCTCCCTCTCTTCCCTCTCATTAGGAGATGAGATGGGGGCGCGCACAGGAAAAAAAATTCATTAAAACCGGGAAGGAAAATCATACACTCGGTCCCGGAGTGGCTTGTAAAATAACCCCACCTAGCAGAGCCATATGTCCACGTACGTACTGCAAATTTTACAACCGCAGAAGGAACTCGGAGCCTACAGTAGTCGAATTGGGGGAGCTGCATGTCAGGACTCCCTCCCGGGAAACCGGTTTGCCGGAAGTACCGATCCCGTTGCCAGAACCCCCGCCAGGGTGTGCATCGCACGTATCCTAGGCCAACGGGATATTAGTGCAAAGGCTTCTCTTCTTGGAGACAATAGAGGCACTGCACCTTCGTGACGGAGACGACAATCCCTCCGGAGTGGTGATGGTGGTGATGCTGGGGAGAGGGACGAGGTTTCCTGCTCCCTCACGATATTCATACCCTTCTTGATGGAAGTCTCTGTTCCCTTATGGAAACAGAGACCATCATAAGGAGGGTGCAATCCTGCAGTGGTGTCACGATCTGGATTGATTGGCCTGGCACTTGCGCAGAGATCATTCTGATTAGGAGATCCCTTCCGGATTTCCGGAAAGAGGACTCGCATGTGGAGATTCGCGAGATCGTTGAGAGAGTCTTGTTCCCTTGTACGATCGCGATTTCTTAGATCTGCGGATCCTTGGGAAGTTGAAGTCTTCTTCGGGGTCTGCTTTCGACCTTCTATGTAGTAGGGGGCGATGGCCCTGAGGACGGGAGTTTGATCTTGGAGATATCGGAGAAGTTTTATCCTCTGATTCCCTGGGAGAGGATTTTCCCCCGTTCGGATATATGCCTGAGTGCATGAGGGAGAGAGCCTCTCTCTCTGGCCCTTCTAGCGATGCTCTGCCGAACGGGGTTCCGGGAGTTAATATCGACTTGACTGGATCGCCATCCGAATTGGTTGTGGTGATGAGAGAGAGTGCCGATGATGAAGTCGGCCCCTCTCGTCCCCGTAGTTCTCTTCGTCGCCGGTAATGCGTCCAGCCGGTAGGCTGGACTTCAAAAGGAAAAGAACTAGAGGGAGATTGCGTCATAACGGCTCTGGGCCGTTTAAGTCTCTGACGCTTCGATTGAAACGCGGTATGTCCATGGAAGGCTACTGGGCGCGTCGCGTGGTATTAGATGACGAACTGTCAGGTGGAGAGGATTCCCGGCGGGTTTATATTTCATCGTTTTTTACCCAGCAGAGGATTGAAATCAATAGAATGCTGTTCATCCTAAGTCGGAGCTCCACCATGGATGTGGCTGAAATGATGGAGGGGTGATTGATAAAAATCGAAGATGCCCACTTTAAATCCCATCGATGAAGGGATCTCTAAGCGGGAAGCAAAAGATGTCCACACATCTAGCGCGGGAAGGATGTCTGTTACTGTCGCATAGGGTCATGGGTCGCTCTAAAGGAACGGCCTGATGCTGATCGCGCTCTTCGAATAGAAGATGAGCGGACTCCGCAGGGAGCGCAATCAATCTCCGGACAATCTCCGGCGCGAGCTGGAGGAGGCGAGGAATGCGATTTGCGTTCGTTTAAAGCCTCGGCTCGGGTCGGTGAGGAAGTTCTGGTTGGGTCGGGCGGTGATGGTGATTCATCGTCCTCCATCACTGGTGCCGATGCCGAGAGACCTTCATGTGCTGGGAGCAAATATCGCCGCTTTGTCGAGACTGGATTCTCGATTGAGACAGCTTGAGAGAGGGAAGAGTGTAACCTTCCTCCCCTGCTGTCTCCGATAGCAAGAGTGCATTCCTTCCTTTCGAAGGGAGAGGACGCGTTCAGTCTCCGGATCTGGCGCTGTCATTGGCACACTTCATATGATTGAAGCTGTAAATAGTGTTCCTGAAAGTCCAAAACGGAGTACAACTTCTTCATGACGAAAAAATCTTTCATTGTCCCTACAAAGTTTTGGGATTTTGGACCAACGAAAAGAAAATAAACGAGGGTGATTTGGTGAATTTAACAAAATATTTAGCACTATATATCCATATTGTGTTTTGACTTGCCAATGGCACAAATGGTCATTGAGATATAAAAGTGGCAAAAGTTTTCAAGCTCTTGCAAAATGTAAACACACGTCATGCACATGATATAAGTTTATCGTGAACGAGGCAATTGCGTATCCGCATACAGAGCATATATTGTTAGTATTTACAGAAAATAATTGCGATCATAGTAGTCATGAAAACCATCATCGTTTTGTGCGAGGTACAGAAAGAAAATTCTATGCGGAAGAGCTTAAAAAGTCAGCATTGAAATTAAAATTACTGATCGATACGCCTGAAGACGTTCTTGAATTCGACATTATCTGGAAATATTTCAAAAAATATCTAGCGAGAATCATTCGAGAGATGATTCAACAAATTTATCACTTTCATGTCTAAGTAAAATGAACATTTGATGAATGTATGCAGTGAAGTATTTGATGGATACATCCAAAGTTTTTCGGTGAAATCATTTTCTATAACAATGTTTATTGAAGAGCAAATTCGTTACTTTAACGCCATGACGCGAAACAGAAGAAGAAAGAAGAACGACAAATTCGAACAAAATTATTAAACATAGAATTGTAATCTCATTTTCATTTTATTATCATATATTATTGTATACTATTCTCGTATATTATTACTATTAAAATAAAACAGTATTAACATAATATTAAAAAATAATAAATAAGTACAAAAAAATTATAAAACAAAAAACTTAAAAAAAATATAAAAAAAAACAAAAAAAAAGAAAATAAGGCCAGAATCCCGAAATGTTCCCGTTGTTGGCCTCGTTATTGGCCTAGTTAATACTAATATCGGATTCTCAATCAAAATATTAAACAAATAATTCTTATCAAACTCTGAGCCAACTGCTTCTAGTTATTTTATTAATTTTTCATACAGCACCGAAAGTTTTAAGGAATATCTAAAAAATATTTCAACTGAAAGGAAACATTTCATAAAAATTGCGAAATATGTCTGCAACATTTCTGAGACAGCTCTGAAATAGCAAAATATCCGCAATTCTGGAACATGAAACCTTGTTGAAAAATTAATGAAATGTTCTAGAAAGAATCTGAAATCTTTTTTGAAATAAATTAATATAATATGATGAATGCCTTTTTTCAAGTCAACATAGCTTAGTGTGTAAAAATTTATTATTTTTTTAGAAAATTGAACGATAAATGTTTCGATTTCTGTTTTTGGCTCCTCTTCAGTATAAAATTGAAATAATGAAATAATGAAGTACATGTTATGAATCTTCTAAAGCGCGTGTTGATGTAATCTGTGACTGATCTGGCCGATATTTGTTTAACAATTTTTTAATAAACAATAGGGGCTTGATGTTAAAAAATATGAAACATTTTGCTTTTCCATGTCCCAGACTACATTGAATTTTTTTGAGAATGTAGCATCATGCATATGATTTGTAATCAACTTGGCCGCTAATTGTTTAAATAAACAGTTGATGTTCAAAAGTGCAAAGTATTTTGGATTCCCCATGTCCCAGACTACATTATAGAATTTTTTTTTAATGTCTAACATCATGCATGTGGCAGTAATATTAACATTTTTATATTGTTTATATTATGTATATATTTTTAAATCTTTTTTATTATTACTTTCAATATTTTAAATTCAATCTTGGCTTTTTATCACTGTATATTGTGCGTTATTATTTTCAATAAATTTTTTATGAAAATACATTGTAAAATCTATTTTTTATAATCAGGGGCCCCGCACTATTATTCGTTCCTTGCGTTTCGGATCTGGCCGCTAGAAGTAGCCGCTAGCTTCAGCGTCATACAATTTTATTGTATTTGTTTTATATTAAACATAAATATAATCAAAGAACTGGAAAAGATACGGATATAATAATATATCCGGATATAATAGATATAATAATATGAAATATATTTATATACAGGAGAGGAGGCAGATCGTAAAGATAAAACATTACATGCAAGTTATTGCTAGAATAACTCTAGATACTTGCAAAAGTCACTTTCGACTCTCTCGGACATCTTTCGAAGTATTTTACTATAGTACAGTATTTCATGCGAATCAAATATTATTGGCAATATTTTTATTTATCGAAATAGCTTTTTATTTTACGTTTTTATTTATTATATATTTATTATATATTTATTATAAATTTATTTATTATATTTTTTTTTGTGAGACATGATATATTATCTCATTATAAAACAAGGAAAGTTCGATTTTAGTAGTATGGTATATCCATTGAGAAATCACTGCATTAACATTATGAATTTTGACGAATCATTTTGTGGGATATGTGATCGCTTCGATATCACTCGAAGCAATGTACATAAACATTTTTTGGATATCCGCAGATGTTCAGTCTTGCAAATGAATATCTGCGCAGAAGCAGAATTCAGACATATCAAATAAAAATTTACAACTTTGAGGGAAGGACATAGTTTTCCAAATGTTGTCAGTGCAGTTGATGGTACGCACATTCTAATATCTGCACCGATGGAAGATTCAGCCAGTTATTACAATAAAAAAGGATTTCCATAATTTTGCAAGGTATCTATGATGCCAAATGTAAATTTATCGATGTATTTGTCGAATGGCCTGGTTCATCACATGATGCTAGGACATGGCGAGAGAGTCCAGTAGATTGTGGTCTTGCAGAAGGTAATCTAAGATTATCTGAAGGAACGCACCTACTAGGAGATTCCGTTGCATTCTTAATGCCTCCATTTTGTGACATTTAAGGAAAGGAAGACTGATCAACTACAATACAAAATTAAGTTCCAAAAGAATTGTTATTGAACAAGCATATGGTCTTTTAAAAGAAATTCCGCAAACTGCGATTTTTAAATATGTTTCTTATGAACGAGTTGCAAGTTATAGTTATTACATGCTGTATTTTGCATAATATTTGTATTATACACAATGATATGAATTCGATGAATATGAACAAGAAAATCAACAAAATGAAGAACAGACAGATAGAGGAAATGCTTTGATTGCATCTGAGAGTACAGCTGACAAGCGAAATGAAATAATGGATTTTTCGTATCTCGTTAGGTAAATACAATGAATTACGTTTATTAGAAACTGACGGCGAACTCAAACTGCGACAGTTTAAATTGTAATCTTTTAAATGTACCTATAAATAAAAATGTTTATGTAAGCTTGACTTTTTTTTATTTTTAATAAGTATATTTATTCCAAAAAAATAATAATTGACATTTTTGTGAGACTGTATTACATATAAAATATATTATCATATTTCAACCTTAGAGATACATATATAACAAATGTGAAAACAACCTATATAATTAACTTAAAGAAAAAAACTTAAAGGTCAGTCTAACTTTGATATAGTATAATCATTTATTTTAATATAGTAGTATGTAGTATCATTTTTATCTTATATATATGATAATACGCAACTTACGTATTTTTGTACTTATATCACTGCAATTTTGTTATATATATTATATGATTTATATATATATATATATATATATATATATATATATAT
>Ga0157364_1000641_pt1 | contig 25463 bp, 16 predicted proteins | sample AttsexASBM2_FD_111476 | JGI IMG/M metagenome (GOLD analysis project Ga0157364, IMG submission 111476) | Fungus gardens microbial communities from leaf cutter ant in Ribeirão Preto, State of São Paulo, Brazil - Atta sexdens ASBM2 | ecosystem: Host-associated > Fungi > Mycelium > Unclassified ... | reverse complement strand
TCGGGTGTGTGTGTGTGTGTGTGTGTGTGTGTGTGTGTGTGTGTGTGTGTGTGTGTGTGTGTGTGTGTGTGTGTGTGTGTGTGTGTGTGTGTGTGTGTGTGTGTGTGCGTGTGCGTGTGTGTAGACGTTTTAAAATGTTTTAAATGTTTTAAAATAACATTTGCAATCAATAGAACCGACTTGTAAATGTTGAAAATTTATTTTGTTAATTAATAAATATATTTGGAAATCAATAATATATTACGGGTGATTTAGAACACAACTCCGGTATCCTTGAAAAGTATTTCTACATGATTCTAGGACGATTTTTCCTTTACCAAAATTTTGTCCGAGGTTTAGTTTTTGAATTAAAAGAAGAAATAGAATGCATTCGGAGAGACACTATTCGTGATATTTAACATTACAAAAACTAAAGTTTGCGGAGCTGCAGATAATGCTAAGAAACATAATCATAACATCACTAATAATAACGTTTTATATGATAACTGCATCCTATTAATGATGTTCTTTCCAAGGTTATGTATTGGTAGCGTCAGCATTTGCAAGTCTTATGAACAGCATTGTCATGTCACTACATAAAGATTGTTTCCAAAACTTATAGATTATATAGTTCTCTGTATATTCAAATTCAATTAAATCTCTGAAGAAAAATAGAGAATAGATTTTAGAAAAGAAAGGCGTCGCGGTGACAGTAAGGAGAAAAGATAGAGACAATTCCAAATATACTGCATGAATGAAAAAGATCTGATTAATTTTGAGATGTATTTCATTAACATAAGATATCATTTTCTATATTTTTTAATTATTGTAAATATTAATAAAGTTCATAAAACCTTAATTCTTGTCTGTTTGTAATAGAATTGTCTATTTTTTATTGCACATTTTTGTAAATTTTTTTTCATTCCTATTTTTATTTTTGCACTAAAAATCCATTTTTTTAAAAGAAAAATAAGAGGAACAACTTTCGATGGCCTTGACCTTGACATATGATATGTCAGAAACATGACAATCTGAACAATATTCAAAGGATTTTAATCGTTAGTCGGACATATTGGATGAAACAAATGATGGTAATGACTTATATGACTATAAGTTTCAAACCTCAAAACTTGAGATTTACTTAACGAAAAAATAATTTATTTAAAAAAATTCCATTATAAGAGAATTCAATTTGACTTATATGACATTATAAACTCCATCCAAAGTTAAATTTTTATCATCATTAAAGTACATTTTATTTAACTATTTTGCTTTTTATATATTTTTTGTTGTAATTTATCGTTTTCGAGATATTTTAGTGCTTCCGGACTTTTTGAAGATCCTATATATTTATATTACTAATAATAAATAATATCAATAACAGTACAAAAAAATGTGACCTCAATATTTTATATTATTCTTTAAGTAAATAATATAAATTTTGAAATACTTTCTCGCACTCCATATATATTATAAATAGGTAATATTTTTTCTGATTCTTTGTGATTCAACTACTAATACTTTACTATTTGTACGTTATGTAAAAAATAAAATATTTCAGCATCATATCTTTACCGATCAAATTCTAAAAATAATGTAAATAAATTATTTGTAACGATGACATTTTAATTGTACAATATATAAAATAATATTTCTTTCATAACTTCAAAAAATTTGATATATATATATATATATATATATATATATATATATATATAAAATTATATGTGTATTTTATAAATATATGTGTATTCCGGTTTTTCTATATATTTTATATATCGCGGAAGTAATTAACTTCAATTAATTGTAAATATGGTGGAGTAAAACACATATTAATATCTTATACAGTATTATAGAAAAGTAGCCAGTATTGTAGGGAGTATCAATATTGAGAATATATTGCTTCTGTTTCATATATTTTTTTAAACATTGAAAAAATGTTTCTAATCTACAAATCTTATTAAAAGAAATACATTTTTTTTCTAAAATTTTATTCTTTTGTTATTGACAAATAATAAAGTAAAAAACGAAGAATGGGATAATCTTCAAAAGTTGATTTTATTTTTTTAGAATGAATTCGGACAGCAAAAAAAATGGTTTATTACATGTCGAAATATCCTATGTACTTATTGCCAAAGTTCAATAATATTTTGAATTTCCAAGTTAGATGATTTTCTTTGTTAGAATTAAGTCAGGAACATGTACGTCTTTTCATGGACCGGAAGTTGTTCTGAATCATCCATATGTATATAGGAAATAAATATGATTTAATTTCTTCCCTACAAAAGATAGTTTTTGATTTATTTTATAATTTTATTCTATAGATTGCAAATGCTTTATTAAAAAATGATTTCTATTCAAATATAATTTGAGAAGTTTTATTGTGTTTTCTTGCTTTTGACATCACAATCGAAGATAGCAGTAAGATGCGTAAAGAAGCCTTAATTTATGGAACTGTTGTAAATTATTTACCTTGAAATATCGAATATTCGATAATATCGAATTAGATAAAGATGACTGTCTTTGAAAATGTGTCCGCCCCGGGACTCCCTAAACTGTTTCCACATTCAGGTGGTGCTCCTTTCTAAAATGCCAAGGGACGACGATCCTGATCTAAATTGAAATATGTGTGTCGCAGGCTCTTGGCGCTAAAAATCGCTTTCCGTTCTAATTATCACGCTCTTGTCGACGGGAAGTAACTTTCTCAGGAAACCGTATTTGATCTCTAGAAGTTCACGCTTATTAAAAATACACGCGCAGAGAAACTTTGCTTCGCGTTTTGAGAACGATTCTCTCGTGAAAAAAAAACAAAAAAAGATTTCGTTATCTCGATTACGCTATAGACGCAAATACTTACATTGAAAACATACCATATTCGATCGATAATGCGATCTTTTATTATTTATAAAATTCTAATGGCGAAAGTTCTTTGATCGGCAGCGAAATCGATACGCTTTTTTCTTTTTACGCAAACAACCGAGTTATCGCCGAGTCAACTTTCGGCCCGTCGATACGGAGCTAGCGAGACACTAAGGATTCTAAATGAATATCACTGATTAATATATATCGCTCTTTTTTTTTTAATATATGTCACCTTCCTTGAACTGTTCACAAGCAGCTTTTAGGAGAAAGAAACGATTTCGTAAGTGTGTAACGAGACATTCAAGTAGATGACACACGACACTACCACACTTTCTTTTTTTATCATGATTAGACGCGAATGAAAATTGCTCGAGAATTATTTCTCTCGACGAAAAAAAAAAATGATAGAAGCTCTCATGGAAAAAATTGAATCGTGACTGTTACGATGAAAGAAACGTTTGATTTGTCGTGGGTTTCGTAAAGAATTCGCATCATCACGTTATTTCAGGGCCTGCCACAAAAGTAGGAACACATATTTTGAGTTAGACATGCCATATTTCCGCTTAGGCCTTAAGTTTGTATCGTACATTCTGCTAGTAATATTACATCTTGCTTTTACGTTAAATTATAATTTATATTGTTTCCCGCATACTTGTGATGAACTTGTAGTAAACGACATTGAGGAGCGGCAAATCACGACGGAAATTTATGTTTGTAATTATGTTATTAATTTTTAAACGTTATTAATTTAAAGTAAATTATTATTTTATGTCATCAATCTTGTCTCTGTAGATACTAAATACACTGAAAGAAAAATAGGTACAAAGAAAAGTGTTTAGTATTTGTGACTACAATTGTATAGTAAATATGAGATTGTATAGTAAATATCAGAAGCTCCAGTTTTACAGTATTACTGTTATAATATTAGTGACAATAATTATATTTATAGTTTTATATAAAAAAGTTTAATTAACATCGAAAATGATTATTAATTATAACCGATGTGAACCTGGCGCTCAACTTTATCAAAAATAAAAATTAATACTGTTTGTACTTCGTTTGTACCGATCATTATTTCGTTTGTAACTCAAATAATTAAACAAAAAATGAAAAATAAAAAATGATCAGCGCGCAACTTTAAGATTTTTTAAATTTCATTTATGTCATTCGAAAGAGAATCGTTTCTACCCATTTATATCTCTTCTGCTTTCCTTTGTACCTCAAAGAATTCGGAGATACAGCGATTTCAAAATTTCGGAAATGTAAGAGGGGAAGTCGGCTATTTTTAAAGATACCGAAATGGATCCAACGGCATTCGAAAGAGAATCGTTTTTATTGTACCCCTACTTTCGTTTTGTACCTCAAAGGTTCGAAGATATAGTGCGTTTCAGTTTTTGCGCGACCCCTACGTAGCGCACTTGGCCATTTTTAAAGATATCGAAATGGGACCAATGGTATTGGAAAGAAAAATCGTTTGTACCTGTTTGTATCTCTCCTTTCATTGTTGATCCCATTTCGATATCTTTAAAAATGACCGACTTCCCCTTTTGGCGCATTTCCGAAATTTTGAAATCGCTGTATCTCCAAACCCATTGAGTACAAATGAAAGTAGGAGAGATATAAACGAGTACAAACGATTCTCTTTCGAATGCCATAAATGAAATTAAAAAATCTTAAAGTTGTGCGCTGTCCATTTTTTATTTTTCACTTTTTGTTTAATTGTTTTGTTAATTATTTGAGGTACAAACAAAATAATGGTCAGTACAAATGAAATATAAATGGCCTACGATATTAATTTTTATTTTTGATAAAGTTGAGCGCCAGGTTCACTTCAGTTAAATTATAAATATAATTATATGTTAGAATTATAAATATGTAATTATAATTACTAGCATTACATTGTAATGCTAATAATAACTATAAAAAGGGAGTTCCTAATCACACAATTATTTTATTAATTATTAGTAATTATTAATAATTTTATTAATTATTAGTAGTTACAAATACCAAATATTTTTTCTTGTATATGAATAGATATGTTCTCTTGATTGTAATTTGACATCCAGCTTTGAAAGATAAATTGTCAAAAGAACCCTTTGTCAAAAAAATATTTCGATGTCGTTTGCGAGAAGTCATTCACGAATTTTCGCAGACGAGATACATCATCAAAACAACTTGATCACAATACATTTACTTTTAATTGCAATAACCTTCGATCCGTTTAACAAAAGCACGAACGGTACCGCGGAAATATTTTTTCACGATAACACCAGCATATTAATATCAGAAAGAAATTCCGACGGTATATCTATACATACATTGTCGGTAATGATAAATATGGTAAAGTTTTTCTTTTTCATAATTGGCATAACACGCGTGCCACTTTGTTCTGCTTTCTCACGATGCCATTATTGTTTCTGTATTTTTGTTGCTATGTAAATATTCATCTACCTTCCTTCACAACTTGAGCACACACTATTTCTGTTTTGCTTTTATCTTAATTTTATAGTACGGACGAATCCAAGATATCGGAGACGCTCTTTAATCAATAATAGATACCGAATCATTAACTTAAATGCTTGATGTCACAAACAATTCTAAAATAAGATATTATATATACAGAGGGTCTCAAACTTTTTGATCCACCGCTTGCGAACAGGTAGAGTGAACTAAACTGACAAGGGGAGTCCCAAAAAAGTGTTTATCGAGTTTTTCAATGTCAATTCGATGAATTCTTCTAGAATTTCCTGAATCGAAAAAGTTCTCTAAAATTAACGCATAGAACAATTTTAAGAATTCTTTAAGAAACATCTTTAAATTTTAAGATATTTCATAAAAAATTCTGAAAGATATCTTAAAATTGTCTGCGTCGATTTTATCCGTTTATTCAGTACTCTTTAGAAATTAATATCTCATTAATCATTGCGAAAATTGCAAAATGATACAGGACTTTTCGACTCAGTTCAGTTCGGTCTACCTGCCTACAAATGGTACATCAAAAAATTTGGGACATTCTATATATGCGCGCGCGCGCACACACAACAAACATAATAAATTATTATACAGTTTAGGTAAATAAAAAGACATTCACAATATAGAATATACGAAATTGACTTAAAGTCTCGATAATTTTTTCGGGAAGGGACAAAATAGTATCTGCGATCCGTCCGTACAAATTGCGGCGTATTAACACAAGTTGGTTGGGTTACGGTTGTGGGTTTTGCGACGATGTTACGGTGCATGGGGTGAAATGGCTCTGTGGGTTCTTACGCACGTCACTTCGCGCGCACGTGGCGGCAAAAACGTGGGCTGTCAAACGGTGCGCAAACCGCCACCCCCGTCGCCGCATCCCCTCGACAGGAGGATTGCCGACGCGCAACCCAGTCACCGGAGACGGAATCGAGGTGACGCCCATGAGGCGCATTCCACGAAAGTATCGAGGTAACGTTCACTAATTATGTGATTCTTCCAACACTACGTATTATGCTTAATCCCTTTTTTGCGATATTACGCTGATACGCGTCTCGATTCTCATCTGATTTCTGCCTTTGCGGAATTTCATTATTTGTGTTTCGAGATAGCCGACGAAAATATGTAGCCTAACAACGACTAAATATAAGTCGCCAAATAATTTTATATATGTATATGATTTTTTCTAATTGGTAAGTGAGTAACTTGAGGCTTAAGTGACTCTGTCACGACACTTTTTTAAGGTGGTTCTTTAGTAAGTCGAATTACCATAGAAACTCTAATTTTTTTATAATGAAGTTGAAGTACCGAAATTGTATACAAAATTCTATAGGTTAACGATGAAATAAGAGAGGAAAAAAATGTTGACAATGTAATTTTTCACACATAATTTAATGATAGATAAGGCTCGCAGACACTGTCGACTAACTGCACACAAATTTTTTACCATAGACTTTTCAAAAACGGAATTATTATATAATAGTTTACAAAATTATGATTTTAATTTTGTAAACACAAAAAAGTAATAGATCAACGGCCATTCTGGAAAGATATTTACGTGCATAAATCTGCATATAAAGGACTAGTGCCCAGTTTGAGCCCCGGCTGAACAATATGGAAACTTAGCTAGAATTGTAAAGCATAAAAAAAGGATTAAAAAGTTCCATATGCACTTTGTAAAATGCAATTTTGTAAAATGAGTCCCTTGAGTACTACAGCTGTTTAAATTTCGCTATTATGACCATGTAGGATTGGTTTTATTCGATTTCTCGAATCATCTAATATCTAGAATATGTCCAATCTTAATGAAGAGAACTAAAACCTTTTTTAGACTTTCGGACCCCAAATGAATTATAAGTGATATATATTAACCGATGAAGAGGAGAGAGAAAGAGAGAGAGACACTCAAAGTACGAAACAAAAGGTTTTAATTGCCTAATTGAAATATGGTCAATATGAACCTTCTCTCTTCAGCTTCCCTATCGAAACTCTCTAAAAATAAAAAAATATCATTAACTGTTCTTGCTGGATATCTTCGTCAAAATGTTGGGCATATCCCAGATACCATATAACTGTCAACCGGATTAATGAATTGTACCAAATACATTTTAGATGTTACTTCAATGTGTTTAGTACAATCGGTTATCGCAAAGAGATGCCCTGGATACAGAGAAATTGGATAAGATACTAGTGGTACATGATTATAATAGCGAAACTTGGATAGTACCAGCATTCAGGAAACCTCTCCTATAAAATTGGGCTTATGGAATTTTTTATTCTTTTTTGATACCTTAAAATTTGAAGCATGTCTCAAAGTTGTTCATCCGGGGCCCAAATTCTCCTATAAAATTGGGCATAGTCCCAGTTTAATCTCGAAAAATAAACACAATCTCATCTTGTTTTCGTTGAGTGAAAATGCAGCTTTTGCTTTACTATCGTAAATCAAATCGTTCCATACTATTTCGTTGAGATACACGTAGTTTTAATATTTCATCCAAATTATGCAGATATTTATAATTTTGGATGGATCCTGCTGAGGCACCTCAAATTTTCGGCACTTTACTAAAGAACTATCTTAATTTCTTTTTTTTATGACATTTTTGTGTGAAAGATATTTCAAAATTAAATTAAGTATTTTAATGTAAAGTATAAGTTTAAGTTTAAATTAAACTCAAGTTGCAAAAATTTTTAGGTAATCAAGCTAATTTTTCGAACACGAACGTTTTGAATAAAGGAACAAATTAATCACTACATGCAAGAGTTCTATTTTAAAGCAGGAATTACAATTGAATATATCCGCTGATAAATTCGTGCTAATTATAAGTGTAATAATGTAAGTAAAACCTCGTTACCCCTCCTCCCCTCTCCCTCGCAGCACGTGCAACTCGTAAATTGCGATAACAACGTATTAATAATTATAAGAAGTAACTATACGAACACACAATAAATATTTATACGAAGGAAGTTTAAGTGCACACATATTTTTTCAACGAGCATTCAACGAGGCTTGACTGCAATCTTGCAAGATTGAATCGAGATTTGCAACGCGTGCATCCATGATAGATAAAGGTATTTTGATTCATGGAAACATTCTCTCGAAACCGAGATTCCGAATATAGCGAATCCTGTATTGAACGCTACAGAATTACGAGCGTGGCGTACCATTTCGTATCTTTCGCGTTGTTTAATTGCAGCATTTAATACGGTCTGCGGCATACCATCTCGCTCATCACAGAGAAACATACATTTAGTGATCGCACACTCAGAGAGAATAGAATATTTTTTATAATAATGACAATTAAGTTGTAACTGTGCAAGTTTTATATGTAGAATTATAATTATATAATTGAATTACCATTACGCGCAAAAATTTATTAATTTACGTAACCTTATTCAATTTTAGTTGCAATAATTGTAAAGTAGTTTACTCAAATATATATACATTAATCTTATAGGTAAAACTTATATAGTTGTCACTCACATTTATAGTTGCTATTATTACGTTTTTTTTCTTTGAGTGCGCAGAAATAGAAATCTACAGAGAGAGGTTCCAAGAGGACCGCATGCTATTTATGTTTTAATGTTGGCATGTGGCGTTGTTCGTTGAACTTGAGAGTTCGACGTGCGTCAAATGATAATACACAGTTGATAAAACTTGAATTAATAATTGCAAGTTAAAATTAATGAGATCATCTTTTGTGTAAAAAGAATATAAAACGATTAAAGCATTAGCGAATTTATGTTCGCGTTATTTGTGCTCATGTCCCCATTTCCCATATTTAATTTAATTCATTATAAATTCGAACAAATTTAGATTCATTCGACTTTATATTGGAGACTCGCTTAAGTCGTTTAGAAAAAAATTATTAGACGATATTCAAACGTAAGTGAACTCGACAAGTAGGTATTGCTAAGCGAGTCTTCAGTCATCATTCATCACCTCGCGTCCCAGCATTCGTGGGATGCTACGGTAAGTTCATGCGATCATGCTAGAGCGTAATAATAAATAAGTAGCATCATATATATCGTTGTGTCTTCTCGTAGTTTATTACAGGTGTTAATTCGGTTTATAGACAACATACAAATTTGTTGTTCAATGGCTTTACGATTGAATTGTGTGCTTAATCGCCTGTTAAAATTAAGCAACTCCTTACCATTTCCTAATCCCTCTATATATTAGATAAGCTTTCAACTCGTGCGACAACTATGATTGTACTCGTGATTATAATTGTATGAGTTGAGGGACGATGCCTTAAGATGTATTAGGTGGGGGACTACATTCTATAGCATTTATGTAGTAGTGTGCGTGCGTGTACGACGTTAGCATGTGGGTTTTAATCAGAATTTGTCAACGTCTTTCTGTTAGAAATATAATGAAATCTATTAATACATACACGATTTAATTTCTTAATGTTTTACTTGCCGTGACATATTTAACATTTTGCTCCGCCAGCTCCAAATGAAAATGATCCTGCAACAATTTTAGATATTTTTCATCATAGAAAAATATTTAATATTTTATAATTATAAATTACTGCTAAATATAATGTTTATAGTGTTTTGAAAAGCTCTCGAGATAAGCTACAAGAATATGCAATGAAAAAAATGGGGATTTCTAATTTAATAAATAATTGATTTAAGAGGATGCTAGAGCCGCCTGTATTACTGCAATTTTTTATTTTCTTCAGCTTTGAATACAAAATACCCTAAATATTAGCATGTACATTTTAATCGTGGAAAAGGAATTTTTATTCTGTGAAATCATTACGAAAAAATTTGACAGGAATAAAAACGTTAAAAACGCTAGTTTTATCGGTAATATAGGTAGCTCCAGCATTCCCTTAATCTTGACCTAATATTATAGTTTAATCTTGGCTATCCAAGATTAAACTATAATATAAGATCAGTACAAAAATCTTTTTAAACCCTACTTTTCTGAAACACTTTTCTGTAAAACTTATATTTTCCGAAATATTCAGCGATTCCGTTATTTTTGCCTTATCCTATATATGTGTGAGATATTAATATAGTAGTATATAAAGATATATCGATATTTTGCATTATATCAGTAAAACAGCGATCTTGTCGGAGTTCGGGTTTCACTTCAGGATTAACCCTTCAAAATTATGTTATCTTTCATCTGCCGTTTTTTGTGCAATACTTTGCTTTGAAAGAGAAAGCAACTGAATTAATTGTCAATAATGAGAGAAGAAGGAGCACATGAGGGTCAAATAAAGAAGTATTTTAAAACATGAAAAATCAAAAGTATGTATTAATATAAATACTCTATAATTGATTAAAAATATAACATGTTTCGGTCTCGTCGATTAACTCGCTCGATTGAACCTTCTTCAGATATGCATATAGTGGATGTTACATTGGATGAGAGCAGTCGAATAGATGAATTAATTGTGAATTCTTACACTCTGAATCATTTGCATGCCAGAAATTTATCTGTTCGTTAATGTATATAGAAATGAAACGTAGCGTGCTCTTCAATTTTTCATATATTCTCATATATATCTGTCTTTACGGCTAGAATTTTATATAACGTTTTTATACGTACTTACTCGTGATAGTACGATTATTGATGTGTTACAAAACCGATATAAATGAACCTCTGTTTTCTCTAAATAACGCGATGCAATTTATTTAAAAAATAAATCAAATATTTAACAATTTTTTTTATTAAATATTTGATTTTTATTCATATTATGCAATTATAATTATTAATTATAATTGCATAATATGAATAAAATCACGCAGCTTCTATTTGGAAATTGCGTATCGTTAGGACTGCGTTCGGTTTGAACGCTTACACGTTTCAAGCACTTATAAATATTATTTTGGCGATGTAAGCTATTAGATACGCGTTCGTAACGTAATCCGTGACATCATAACTCGTATCTACAAATGCTTACATATTTCATCGAGATAGGGTAGTAAAAACGTGAGCACTTATAAGCACTTATTGGCCAAAATGAATGGAAATGATTCCAGCTGTTTTTGATTAAGAATTCTAATTAAATACAACAGCTATGATGAACGATTTCGATGTGAACGCTAGTAACGTATGAATGTCCGAACCGAACATAGCTTAGAGCTATATTGAAATTAATGAATCCCCTACAGCATAAAGTTGCACAAAAGTTGCAACAACACTGCTACAATATTGCAGCAATATTGCATATTGCAGTGATATTTTAGAGATTTTATAGCGATATATTTGCTGCAAATTCTGTTCTATATGGAGTGTCTTAGAAATAATTAATGCGAAAAGAATATGTAAGATCAGTTAAAAATGTTTAAGTAAACGTTTATGAAACTTTTATCAAACGTTCTACTAGGTCATTCACTATTTTCGCCGTAGCAGGTTTGAATTTGAATTGAATCAATGACGTCACACGCTTTACTATTAAGAGTTTCCGTTTCACGCATGATATATTATTTTATTCTCGTTGTTTATCAAATATTAAAAATAAAATGATAATGAATATACTCTATCAATAATAGAGCGTTCAACGTCATTAATCTAACCCAGATTGGTTAAAACCCACTATGATCGAAAATGCTAATAGAATAGTACTGGAAAGAATTTTGTGCAGTGATGAAACCAGGAGGGTCTCTATATATAGCGACTTGGAACATAGAATTGTATCGTTCTTTCGAACAACATTTCGTTCTTTTCGATTAATTCCACTTATCAATTCTTTGATCTTATGAATTTCGCAGTGCGTCCTCTCATTCGTTGTCTGCGAACCCTTGGTCTTTTTAGTTAGCATTTTTCCAAATTTCGAAAAGTAGGATGATCTGTTCGTTTTGCTACATAAAATCATTACTGCATAATTACATAAATCTTTTCATCAGATTTTTATAACCTAATAAGATATGAAAGTTTCATGAAAATTTGTTTAATTTAACATTTTGGACCTTTGCATATTCCTTTCATTCGCAACTAATGAAATTTAGATGCCGATTAATTTTAAATTTCAATGACTAAATTTTAAAAAGAGAGAGAGAAATATATATATATTGTCCGTTCTTATATTTAAGACCGTCGTCTTAAATGCAATCTTAAAATGTTATAAACTAATTACAGAATCGTTTTAGTATCTTAAGACATTACTTAAGATCTTAAAAAAAACGAAGAGAATAGAGTGTGAATATCAGCCAATTAATTAAACCATACAGCAGATTATTTGCCTTTATTAGTTAATTACTTAATTTTTCAATACTCGGTCATCGAACAAGAAGCTCGCGATAGCGAGATTTCTAAAAGAAAATACTAGACGATTAAATAGTTGGCCAGATTTCAAAAATATCAGAAACCGAGCTTCATTCGCGACAATCTTATTAATAAAAAAATCGTTTCCACAGATGGCAATCCTGTAACCGGAATTGGCTACGCGTCCGAGTTGCAGAAGAACGGACCAGCCATGCAGAACGGAACTGCCAGTTCGAATTCCAGCAATAGTGGCGAGAAGTCGAACGATACGTCGCCGGCGACGGCAAAGCCGCCGACGCGCACTCGCGTCCCACCCGGTGGCTATTCATCCGGACTCTGGTAAAGAGTGACGTCGCCAACAGGGGTTGTATCTCGCTCCCCTCCCCCTCCTTTTCCAAAGGGGAATATCTCAATTAATTTTTTCGGCCCTGTACTCTTAACTCATTAAAGCCCGCAAATCCATCTAGACAGCCTTCTAATCGCCATCCATAGAATATTCTAAACGGAAGTCTATTTTGCCACCGTCTACCCGTGCAGCGATAGGTAATATCTTTTCTATGATTTTTCTAGAGATACCTAATAGAAAGAGGCAAGATAATAAATTATGGGCTTTAGTGGATTAACGCTACACATCACTCTCTTTTGCTTTGTACTAATTCAAAGAAATATACAGAGAAGAGTAAGAACGAACTTTTAAGCTTCTTGATTCTCGAAGTAACTCTTTCGGCCTTCGGAGAGAACAATAAAATTGATTTCACATGCTGATGATGAATCGCTTCTTTCAAACGAAAACATTCAGCGATGTTCAGTTACTATTATTGTCGGGGCCAAGAGAGTTCAATGAAAGGGCGGATGAAAGTAATGATAAAATCGTGGATGTTAATTCCTCAATAAATTCGCAACACAGAAACGAGCAGAGTTGGTCGCGTCCGACCAACGATCGAACGATAGGGATTCTGTATTTAAATTTATCGAGATTAGATACTACCTGAATTTTTTAAATTTCAATCTCGTGACACGAATTCTATTTCGCGAAAGATTAATTACTGCGTAATCGATTGCATTGAATAGAAAATAAAGAATGAGAGAATGGAAACAAAAAATGTTTCCAGATATTTAAGCTTCCGCAGCATTTCTTAGCGTGAACGACGTGTACGAGGGTTCAATGGGTTCCTTATAAATTACCGAGCCTTCAGTCAACAACTATACAGCACGAACTTTATTGTATAACTGTATAAAGGTAGTTAAAGCGATCATCACGCGTAAAGCGTATACCTCCGGCTAGAACGCCGTATCGCATCAGCGATTCACGAGTAATAAATCCTTCGTTAAGAAGCGCGATTCTTTATCGGCGAACGATTTACATATAATAAGTCATATGAATAAGCGGAGAATAGAATATACTTTTCTTCTTCTTCTTTTATTATGGCTCTCGTTCACTGATATGTATCCCCGCTTTCCAATACGGGTTCAATATGGCCAGTGAAATCAACGAAAAAATGTGTAAATCGAATAAACGTTTCAAGTTAATACAAATATTTGTCAGGAGTAATTACAAAAGGCGCCTAGTTTCGTCAAAAACTTGAAAAAAAAACATACATAAGAAAATATCTAACATAGGTATATCACTGACAAGATGATAAACAGTCAGCCCTGAATAAATTTTCGTATCAAAGAAGTAATTGGAAAAAATATCGATATTATCGATATTATCGATGTTATTGATATAAATATTTAAATAATGTATCTATTATATTAATATTTAAATAATGTATCTATTACATGACTTTTTAAATAATGTATCTATTATATAAATCCTGCATAAATAAGTACTTATAATATATTGTATCACAAATAGGATAATGCATGGAATATTATAATGTTAACAAGCTGTAAATAATATGCGTCTAAAAAACATTGGATAATAATGAATTATAAAATTAATATTATATTTATGGGCTAATTGTTTAAATTTTAAAAGTCATACGACTCCTCCACGATTGTCGATCTTCAATAATATCTTGTCAGTGGATAGCCACAGATTTACAACTTTAGATAAACTTAAAAAGAAGACAAGTTTACATTTGGGACTTGCGATTTAGCACTCATTTAAAAAGGACAAGAAATTAGCATTTAGTTTTTCTTAAAATATCTACTGATAAATGTCTTTTGCTGTATCAATCATAATCTCATCGTAAAATTATAATATAACTCGAAAATTATGTGCAACGTTTTATGATATATTGCGATTTATTGATACTCAACTCAAATGTTTCGATATTTTCATCGTTTTTCAAAATGTTTGCAAACTTTGAGTCTACATAAGTAAGAGCATTGCTCGTTTTATTCGCGATTTGTTTCGTTACCGCGTTTTGCTCGTTTCCAGTGTTGCATGTTCATTAACCCCATCTCGAGATGAAGGGCAATAATATATTCATGCATACAAAAGAGTATTGAAATCGTAGAATCTGCGATTGTTACTATAAAATATTCGATGTTGATTAGGAACGAGAATAGAGGGAAAAAATCGTTGCCAATCAATCCTGCCAAACATCGAAGAGATATATTGGAAAAAAACGTCAGAACAACATATGATTATTTGAGATAATTGAACATTTTGAATGGAGTAATCGTGATATTTTTAAAAAGGGAGAGAGAGAGAGAGAGAGAGAGAGAGAGAGAGAGAGAGAGAAGAATTTGAGTTGTGAACGACTAGATGTAGAACGTGAGAGGAATGGACTGAAAAATAGCAGCACGTTTGACAGATGAAATTGCGAGATGGAGACCTCGGAATTGTACATTAGAAGTAGGAATATGTTATTTCGAGAAATAAAAGTGTACTATGTATAACTCATTGAAATCAAGTTTCAAGTGCTTTCTTAATCTCTCCGTGCCTTCTCGATTATATTGATACCGTTCGCGCGAATGATCAAAGAAAGACCGGAGCTCCGTTTTTGCTCGCGAGAGATTAGCCTCGGTTTTGAATGGAACGAATGAAAAGAATGACGATAACGCAGAATGGGGGTTTATCGCTCTCAAAGGGAAACATTGGAGCTATCCCTCATCGATTTTGATGAATTTTGTGTATGTTGTAGAATATACAAAAATATTAGATCCATATTTTTTTTTATCAGCGTATCTCAAGGTTTAGGGGATGAAACATCCCCTCGAAAAATATGGATTTTATCGTTTTTAGCAAATATCTTCGAAATTATGTGATATATAAAAAAATGTTTAATACAAAAATTATATGATATTTTGTGCTCTATATAATGATGTATTCACTTTTTTTAATATTAAATTTTTTAACTTTCCTCCATCGCCACTCATTTAATTTTGCAAAATTTAAAAATTTTATATGAACAAAAATTAAAGAGCATTAAATGCCGCATTTATTCTTGTATAATAATGTTATGTTTCCACGATCAATTTTTGGACAAACCAGATGATAACATCGCTATAGGAGCCGCGCTGTAGATAGGTGTTATTATTTCTTTTCAATTCTTTACAATTCTTTCTTCCTTTTCTTTTTATTAATCATTCTGTCATTACACGTATTTCTGCAGGCGTGTAAATATAGTATGCTTAAAAAAAATGTAATAAAATACAAATTTTGTTATAATAATCTAAAGAATTACAGTATAGAATAATAACATCATAATATGTAAAAGAACAATATAGTGATACAGATTTATAAAAACAACAGAATTTATACATGAATAATATATTATATTTATAATACATATTCATTACAAAAGTGGTAGTCATGAAAAAAGTTATATAAAACGATTTTTTACACCAAGAACACGTAATTATTGCAGTTCCGCCACAAATTGAATTTTATGTTAACAACTTTTTTTTAAGTTAACAACTTTGAAAACAAAATTCAACTGTTGATGTTTTAAACTCTGCAGGTCTACTCAGTATATATCCATTTTTAAATCATGTAAATTTAAATAAATTTTTAAACTTAGGCGAGAATTGATGATGCGTTAATGATTGTAATTTCAAGATATTATTTCTAGCATGAAGATCAATTGCAAAAGATCTAACAATATAATGGTATCAGAAAAATGTTTAATAAAATTTTTTCACAATCGGAAGCCATAAACATCTAATGGCTGTACCTTTCCTATTAGTTTCCGAAATTATGTTGGGACAATGTTCACTCCATAAGTCTAATAGTAATACTGATTGTAGTTCGACATTCGGGAAAAATACTTCTTTCAACCAAATTTTTATGTAATTTGACGTTAATTTACCTGAGAAACCGTAATGAAAATATTAAATTAGGTTGAATATATTTTCCTGTACTCTTGAACCAAATGTTCCTATAATTTCTCTTAATACTATAAAAAGAGATGATAATAATCTACATCGGCGGAAATAATCGGCTGTATAGTAACACTGTGTGTTGTTGCTGATATAGATTGTATTACAGTTCTACTTTTTTCTTACTTTTATGTAATAAGGTACAACCAGAGTGCATTTCCAATTGGAATCCACTTTGATCCGAATTATATATTAATATTAATATTTTCCCATAGCGATGAATATAATATTTTACGTTTTCAATAAATGTATTATACTTATTTTCCAAATCGTCTTTTGATAGCAAAGATTTTTTGTTACAATTTTATTGTTTTTCGAGACACTATATTATATGTTTTGAATTTTCTCACCTACGTTTCTGAGGTTTAAATTCTAGTGTATTTTCTTTATCTTATGCTCGAGAAGACTATTGAGCGATGTTTTTTATGTCATGCAATAATTATTCCCTTTCAAGCCCCTTCATTGAAAGGATTTAATGTGTATTCGGAGATTCGTTTTAATTTTTCATTTCTACTACAATCTTCATTGTTTTTGTCCTGCCATTGTCGTAGTTGTCGAATCGTGTAATTTTTAAAAATTTTTATCTTTCTAACTCTTTTAAGCAAACTTCGTTTGGTTTTGCCGCTTTTCCAGTATTCCACGGTTTGCCTTTTATATTCATTTGATATTGCTGCTTCAACAGAATTATAGAAAAATATACCTTATAATATTAAGTGTAGTAAAAAGAAATCCATTATTTTTCCATTCAATTTCATGCAAAAATAATGGATTTCTTTTTACTACACCTAATATAAGAGTAAGGTATATGTATTATTATTGTATTAAAATATATATATTGTTATATATGCAGGTTCATCCATACTTATATCGTAATTTCGTGTAGTAAGTTAATATTATATCATCATAAGATTAATTCATTTTTTTATTGTATTATAAGAAAATATGCACAAGTGCAGAACAACTGAAAAGAAATAACAATATCTACCTACATCGCGGCGCTTAGTATGAAGTTATCATTTGATTTTTCCAAAAGTTGAATCGTGGAAACATAACATTATTATACATAAATAAATGTGATATTCGATGCTCTTTAATTTTTGCTCATATAAAATTTTAAAATTTTGCAAAATTAAAAAAATGAGTAGGGATAGGGGAAAGTTAAAAAATTTGATATTAAAAAAAATGAATACACTATTATAGAGTACAAAATATCATAATTTTTGTATTAAACATTTGTTTATATATCGCATAGTTTTGAAGATATTTGCTAAAAACGATAAAATCCATATTTTTCGAGGAAATGTTTCATCTTGAGATACACTGATAACAAAAAATATGAGGATAATATGTTTTTACATTCTACAACATATCCAAAGCCCATCAAAATCGTTAAGAGACAGCTTCCCTTGTCAGATTTATTCGCGAAACTATTATTATTTATCTATTTATCGGTATTGTATACTTATCTTCTTTTCAATCGGGTGACGAAATCGTCCGCCTGTTGCCCCGCTTCACTTACGATAGCTATCATACTGCAATCTAATGTATTTATTTCGTAGTAAAGAGCTCGTGCACATGTATTAGCGTTTCTCTTTTTTCCACGCAAAGTTTCTTACGCGGTTGTTTGGTGTGAGTAAACATTGTAACAATGCATTTTCGTACTCATCATAAGTAGTCTTTTTATACTCTGGCAATGATTAATAAAATTTTGTAAGCAAGATATCGCCGCCGCCTTGTTCCTTCCCAAAGTGTAGCCGTAAAAAATCGAAGCAACTTTAAATCGTACGTCTGCATGTACATTTGTGATAATTTTTATTGTGAAAATAAATCAACATAAAACACATAACGCAATTACAAAATTAAGTATATACTAAACAAGAATTATCAATATATAGTACATTAAGCGAATATTACATTAAGCAATCAAACAAAAATAATAATTTGGTTTTTATATGTATATGACAATGGATAAAGCACTATAATATGTATTAAATTCTTATATGGAGCAAATACTGTTATTATATAAATTAAAATGCAGTAAGTTACTTAGAGTGCAGCTTGAAACTTGTTTGAAAATACAAAAAGGTAAGTACATATAATGCCTGTTTTTACATAATGCTTATATAAATAGATAATTGCTTAAGAACATTTTGTACAACTCATAAATCCTTGCAAAGTAATCATGTTTTTTTCCAAACAATTTCAAAGATAATTATAATGAGTATTTTCATCGTAATACGCGGCTATTCGAGACATTAAATGGTAGCAATGAGACTTCTCATTCTGACACCGTTGGCTTTGCAAAGAGCATTAAAGATGTGCTTGTGATTAGTTTCCTGCTCCATCCTGCTAGCTATCTCGTGAGCTCTCTTTGTGATTACAGACGGTACGCCTGCCAGTCGAGCGGCATTGAATCCATAGGATTTCGGACATGCCCCTTCGCTGAGCTTGTACAAAAACGTCACGGTCTCTTGCGACACTTCCTCCTCCTCTTCAGTTTCCACCATACATGCCTGAAAAAAATTTTAAATGCATCAAGAATTTCTTAAAAATACGTCATATCAAGAATAATAAATATGTGTAATGAACTATAACAGTATAAAAACTACTTTCCATGCTATCTTTTGAATGAAAATGATCTATTTGAAATATTGAGTTGTCCGGAAAATTCGTGCCGATTTTGAAAGAAAATTGAAACACAGAAGATTTAAATTTTAATATACATCTATTAAATCTTTTGCGGCACGAACTTTCCGGACAACCCAATATGTCGAAATTTCTCACCATATGAGCTAACATGACTTCTTCGTTAGTTTTATAATCTTCAACTAAAGAATGGTAATGTGTCGAGAATAATGTGCGACATTTGAGCTTGGTCAATGCATCAACGACCGCAGCCGCTATTGCCGTACCATCATAAGTTGACGTGCCACGTCCTACAATGAGGAAATATTTTCTATCAAATCCGAATTATGACGAAGGGAAAGAAATGATAACCGGGAGAATAATTTGATTAAAATGCGCAGTAGCAAATATAGTAACAGAATCTTGAGAGAAAGTTATGACGACAGTAATAGATACACTTGTCTTGAACGTATTGATATGCACGTGAAGTTTTTTGCTTTTTCTCACCCAATTCGTCGAGAAGTACCAGCGAATAGGGTGTAGCATGTTGCAGTATTGTAGCGGTTTCACTCAGCTCGACCAAAAACGTACTCTGACCGGCCAAAATATCGTCGTTTGCGCCCAGCCGCGTAAAAATACGGTCTACCAGTGTCATGCAACACGAGCTAGCTGGAACGTAGCTGCCCTAGTTATGCAAAAAAATTAATTCATGTTTTATTGACGTAATATCAATTATTAATTTCTCACGTGTATTTTCCTCGTGAGACTTACTATCTGCGCCATGATCGTGATCAGGCCCATTTGGCGCATAAGAGTCGATTTGCCTCCCATATTCGGTCCCGTCAGAATCATGAAAGAGGCGGTGCCGTCGGTTGCCAATAAAGTGTCGTTCGGTATAAAGTTATCAGACACGATGCAGGGATGTTGTCCGTCTTTTATCTTGATGAATATCTAAAAAAATGACGTTCACTATAGCTGTTCCAATAAATAAGTGATCATTAAAGGCATGCATTGGCTTTGACACTCATAGCGTTTGTGAATATCATTAATCCTTGTTTAATATTTGATAGGGAACAAGGATGAAATGTACGTGTAAGCATATAAAGCGAACGCACCTCAAGTTATATTTGTTACGATATAATTACCTCGCCATCGGATCCATCGTGAATTTCCGGAATACACATATCATCGCCGTTCCGCGCATAATCCGCGAGGGAGATAAGCACATCCATGGTGGCCAATTTGTAAATGGCCGCATGCCACATATCATATTTTTCACTGAACTGCGCGAATATTCGCCTGTTAAGATCTTTCAGCACTTTGTCCTTATGCTCTTCGACATTCATTTGTCTTGTCAAAAGTTCCTGCAATGATCAAGATCATTGATTTAATTTTTTTCATTCTCACATTTTTACTGACAAGTTTTTCTGTAATTAAAAATGTAAATTATTATTCTTGCCTTTGCCTCGGCGGTATAATAACGTTTGAAGCCTTTCCTTTGTGACTGTAATTCGTATCCAGGACCGACTTTCTTAACTTGCGACTCGGGAATCTCAATTTGATAACGTTTCCTATCTGTTCCATGAAACGTTACTTTTACGCCAAAATGTTGCTTTTGTTTTTCCAAGTATTTGTCTAGATCTTTTTTGATGTCTGCGAGCTCGGTCAGAACTGAATCATATTCAGCGTCAACTCCTTTTTTTGGAATGATGTAGCCTTGTTTCTTAGCTTCTTCATGATTGAATGCGGTCTGAATAATTATAATGTTGCAAATACATAAGATAAAGAAAAAAGAAGCAATCAGCAGAATCGAAAGTAAAAGCTTACCTTAAAATAGTCTAATATCTCCCTTAAATGAGGGAAATCACCGTTCGGTTCGTACTGGGTGTAGCGAGTTATCAGATTACTTTTGAAATCTATCATAAAACATAATTATATTAGACATAAAAATACATATATGAAAAATACATATATGAAAAAGCAAGAAGTCGAAACATATAATTATTATTGTTAGACCATCGAGACATTTTATTGTTACACCATCAAGACATTTTATTGTTATACCATTGAGACATTAGGAGGAATTATATCATGAAATTATATTATTATATGTCTACATATTTTATATTACTTTATATTTAAGTTTTATTGATTATTGACTCTTACATGCCTATTATTACTTAAATTTTTACTTTTATTTGATAACAAGAGTCTTTATAATACATTTAAAAAGCAAAAGAGGCATACCTTCAAACAATTCGATGAATTTTAGCACTTCTTCGAATTTGGCGAGTGTCGTAGTGAAATCTACAATCACCCTCTTCGAGTATGTCGGACCTTCAAACATTATGGCTCTACCTTCTGGATGATTTTTCATTTTAGCAGCATTTCCTTGAGCATGTATCCTGTTATAACAAAAGAAATGCACATACATTAATATTTCAAATTTTTTAAATGGAATTTGTAGATTTCTGCCTGGTAAACTTTCAACTTACTTGCTCAAAAGTCTTTCGAGGTCTGGCAGAGTTGATAAAATTATGCGAGCCGATTGCATCACGTCCATTCGATCCAGCAACTCTTGTACAGCTTCTTGGCGCTCTATAATAACGATTTTACGACAAGATGGTCTGCAAATCCATTCGCGCAGCAATCTAAAAATACATACCCTTGGCTTAGAATATATGAAAAAATTAACAACACAAAATGAAAAATGTACCTTTTGCCGAATGCAGTGCAGCAATGATCCAATACATTAATGAGTGAACCTTCTCCGAAAAGCCTTAGATTTTTTATCGTAACGGCATCTATCACCATGGTATTTGCATAATTAAGACCTGTACGGCTATTCGCGGCTGAAAAATCCGGCGGAATGTATGTATTGAAGCAACCTTGCGCTAATAATTGCTGTTCGAGTAAGAACTCCTTCAACAAACACACGCATCCTCCAAGTGCGTGTACTGCTAATTCTTTGTTATCTGCCGGTGTTAAACCCAAGCTGTCTCCTAATGCATAATAAAAAAGATTTAACACACGAATTATTATCGTAAATATTATGTAAATCATTTAATGAAATTCATGAAATTATTACCTTCATTTAAATACGATTTCAGACCCTCAGGCCATGCAAAATTCGAGTCTTCTTTTTTGAAGTAACTTCCTTCATGAAGTTTCTTTAAAGACAAGAACAAAAGAGAGATATATTTAATATATATAATATATATATTTAATATATATATTTAATATATATATATAATAATTTCTTATCTACATAAATTTAATATATCAAGCATTATCTGTTACTAACTTTCAGCACAGTAGTAGCAGACCAGAATTGTGCCTCGCGCTGAAGCGGCTCTTTTAATGCTGCCGGTAGAGTGTTATTTATAAGTTGCAAAGTCTTTTGCGATAAATTACTGCGTTCGTATATCACCTAAAAGACAAAGCAGAACATTTATCAGTTAGATATATACAATATTTAGATCATAGATGATCTCATACATGAATTGGTGGATGGTGAGCCAACAGAGTCAACAGTCTTGAGTTGCAGCGATCATCGACGAATTGGCCGAGATAAAATTCACCTATCGTTGTATCTATAAAGCATACTCCAAAGGAGCTGATCGTTGAACTGAGATCACACTTTTCGACCAAGGATAATAGATAATTAGAGTTTGGCGTAGATGCTTCCACGTCCAATGGCGTATATACTCTCGTACCCCTGGTACTGACCTGACAAATTTCACGTTTCACCACTTTATCGAACTTTGTCGGTTTAGTCACTGTAAATAAGGAAATATGGATATCCAACGCTTGTATCACTCGAATATATTTTTTCACATGAAATAAAATGTATATGTCAAAATGTAATTTCATACTTTTGCTGCAACGCGCTGCCATCATTTCCGGATTCTCGGTTTGCTCAACTCGTGCGACTTTATATCCTCTCTCTATTAGACTCGCCGAATAACGACCATATCCAATTTCAGGAAATCCGGAATGCGCGAATTCACCCTATAATAATACATAACTTAATGTTATACAATGAATTCAACAGTAGTTTCTCGTATTTCTAACAAATCCATATAAACTTACCCGCATATATGTGAGACTGAGCTCGTTAACACCAATAACTGCATCCATATGATACAACTCATAAAATTTTCCGATTTTAAAGAAAAATACACAATCAAAGTGCTTACTTTTTAATTCCCACCACTGTCTCATCGCCTAAACAAATTTTTAAATGAATAACTGTTTCAATATTAATATATAGCAAAGTATTTAACAAACTTCTCTTACAGGAGTTTGATTAATTAAAAACTCAGTGGGTATGTAGAGTGTCTTAGGATCATAATCTGAATCGTTCGGCATTCTTCTATGTATGTCTCTTATTTTCTCTGGACGCAAGAAATCTAATTTCAAATGAGGCCAAGTATGTGCAGCGCTAAGTCCATTGCTTATAATTTGACTTCGAACTGGTTGCGAAGGTTGTTTCAAATCTTTTTTGTTCTAGAAAAATATTGTGAAATTCAGTAATCTTTCTACATGGTAACATGTAATAGGAAGGTTGAATTAATAGCAGTATATGACAATTATTTTGAATAGCTAAAGAATTATACAGAAATAAGATAAAAGAAATTAATATTATAATAATTATAATTATACACTTACTGCCTTTGTATTACGAAAACTTGCTTGCTTCGACTTGAATTTAACACTGGACGTCTTCCTTTTTTTCTGAAAAGAAAAAATATTCATATTAGATACAATTTTTATCATGGAGATATTAATATTAGTTTGAAATTTATTGTTTCTACCTCTGGTGTTTCCTCCTCTGTTGAAGGTTCTTGCTCTGTATCTCCTTCAGAAACTGATTCAGATTCTTCAGATTCAGAACCTGTAATATAGTGAATATGTAATATTGTTCTTCCTGCTATCTTCTTAGCTTAAAATTATGATAAGGAATATTGCTTATGCGATCAACTAACCTGGTTTAAATTCATCTCCAGAATCTTCATCAGAATCAATATCAGGAATAATAAGACGCTGTCTTTTAGGCTTTATTGATTCATCTTCTTCTTCCTCAGTGTCCTTGTTATATGATCTTTTCTTATCATCAGTATTCTGGTTTTCTTTTCCATTCTTAATAAATCCTACATACAAATGTAGCACAATATATATATAGTGTTCCAAATTTAAATGACAACTTTGAGAGCAACTTTGAGTGGGGATTGATGAATAAGAAAAAAAGCCTTTTAAGAGATATGCTTGTTTTTGCTTTGTTTTGAAGAAAATCGCAAAAAAAAAAACAAAATATGGTTCTTATTTTTTAAATTTAATTATTCATTTATGCTTATTTATTCTTGTTGTCACTTGCTTAATACAGATATTGTTAAAAATGTTAGTCTTTTGCAGCAAATGTGAGCATCTTGTATGGAACAGCTTGTGTTGCAGCAAACACTGATCTGGTCAACATAATGACTTGCTAATCTAGCACTCTTCTGTCTGGAAATCAATGCATACTCTTGCATTATCTCTAAAGCATTATTGCCGAAGTTGTACATGAAAACAATATTCTGAACTTAGTGACTGCAGTACACAAAATATTACCAGATCAGTTTGGCTGCAAACTGTCCATACTAAATGCAATGCTTGTACATTGTGCAAGAGGCTAACATTTTGAACAATATCTACATTAAGAAAGTGACAACATCAATAAATGTAAACAAATAATTAACAAATACATGCAAAAATGAAAATAACGTTTTGTCTTTTTTCATGATTTTTTTCCAAAACAAAGCAAAAACATGCATATCTCTAAAGGACTTTTTTCATTCTTTATCAGTTTCTTACACACTTACGAAGTTTGATTTAAATTCGGGAACCCTGTATATAAAATTACTACAAGAATAACATTATTAATAATTTAAATTACAAATAAAGTAAAATAAAATAATTCAAATAATTAATT
>Ga0157364_1000640_pt1 | contig 25466 bp, 13 predicted proteins | sample AttsexASBM2_FD_111476 | JGI IMG/M metagenome (GOLD analysis project Ga0157364, IMG submission 111476) | Fungus gardens microbial communities from leaf cutter ant in Ribeirão Preto, State of São Paulo, Brazil - Atta sexdens ASBM2 | ecosystem: Host-associated > Fungi > Mycelium > Unclassified ... | reverse complement strand
GAAGAGAAGAGGGGGGAGGAGGAGGGAGAAGGGGGAGGGGGGGGGGGGAGAGAGAGAGAGAGAGAGAGAGAGAGAGAGAGAGAGAGAGAGAGAGAAGTTATCTTTCAAGATTTTATAGTTGTAGCAGTTACGAAAGCGTAGAAAAGTTTGCTGTGCTATTTGGTCCAGATTCACCGACATCGAGAAGCGTTCCATTCCAGAGCGCAAAATTCCATTGCGAGCGTTCGCGTGCCTTCACGGATATAACCTTTACGGATATATTTCTGCAACGTTCCGTACCAGACAGTTCATACATGGTGGCACACATACACTCACATGAAACGACGACAAGCAACTGAAAGTAAGGACATTGCCACGGCAATTTGAGTGAACAAGAAAAGAAGGAGAAAGACAGAAAAAAGAGTGGACGGACAAATGCAAAACTATGAAAAACTTGACAAATAAGGCGTTAAAAATAAAATAAATTAGATTTTTTTTTTTTTATCAAAATCTGTTGTAACAACTTACTCTGCTTGTATACTGCTTCGTTCACGAGCGCAGACATATTAAATTTAAAGAAACAACACATATAAAAATAACTGAAATTATGTTTAATTTCAAAAAATTCCACAGAAATTCAGTTCTTGACGTATCTCCATTCTATTCGCTCATGAGTTAATTATCATGTTTTGCATTTTGCAATAATATTTACGTCTCATATTTTAAGCGTTTTACAGTCATTCGGTTGGAACAAAACATACGTTACTGCTCGTAGAGTTGCACGCATTTTATGCAGGGTAGCACGTTAATCAAGGAAGTCTGAAAAACCATGTCCGCTTTCATCCTTCGTTCCTTACTGACGTGACTTCTTTATCTGCATTTTATCCCACTCCATCCGTTATTGCATTATGCATATCATATGACTTTCTGGACGGTATAGTGCAATTGTGCCGCTGCCATCCAGTCGAACACGTACATCACAGAAATTCTAGAAAAGAATACAGCTTCCGCCAAGAGATGCAAGATGAATCAAGAAAGAAAAAGCAAGAGAAGAATTGAAAGAAAAAGAGAAGATGAAGATAATCGGGCGGAGTACGACGGACGATCGATATATTTTAAGCCACAAATTGTAACCGAAAACTGCTTGGTATTCAAGTCGCAACGTCTTTTCGTTTTTCGTATTCCATTTTTCGCTTCAGTCGTGTTGAGGCAGAATGGAAATGCGGATTGATCGATAGTCCCTCGCGGACCGCTGCAAAAGGATTCGGCGGTCACTCGGCGAATAAAGTGGCGGAAGTCTTACACCGTAGTGACTCAACGTAATCGAACTTTTGAGAAGCCAAGCGCACGTAGCGCGAATAATACCGCTTCTTGGCTGCTAAAACTCTGGTTCGTCCCTCGTTTGTTACCACTCCGCCCGAATACGACCGAATACGACCGAGTACACGTACCTCTTTGTTTCCCTCATTGAATAGTTCTCTGTCCCTTCGTTTTCCAATATTCGTACCCACGTTACAAAATCAGCGTGTTTCGTCGAATGAAATTTATTTTCAATTATTTTTCTATATACGGGCAAAATAATATATCTTTTTTCTAGAAAATCTATTTTATAAAATTGTTAAATAACTTACTTTTATAAATCATCCATTTTATTGTATTTCTTTTCATTTCGTTTATGTTTATTATACATAATTTTGTTATTATACATAGTTATTTTAATAATAAAGTTATTAAAGAAATTGCATAGAAAAGGACAGATTTTTGTATATATATGGCATGTTTGCATATTTGTTTTGTACGAGAGAGCATTGAGTCGTGAAAGTTTTGCCACTCAACCAACCTGTTTCTTCCCGTGTATAGCACGTAAAATAGGTCGATGTAATATAAAGCGTCGTGTCATCGGTCTTTAGTTCAGAGAGCCTTCCGTCAGCAAATATTTATCGTTTACGTACGAGGTATTCGGAAACGTGAGTCGCATTGCATTCCGTTCTTTCGCGATGTTTACGCTTACGTGGAACATGGGAACTTGTACGCGGGCGCAAAACTGAAGAGGCAATATGTATATTCATAAATCGAGTATGGGACTGCGTTAAATTATAGAAAATCGAAATGTGAGTATAGCCATGAGTACTCGGATCCTTCGAATCCCCGACATTTGTATACATTAAAAATACGTTATAAACTCGTTAAAAATACGTTATAGTCTTAAAATAACTAACACGAATAGAGTCAGAGGCTATTGTATACTTCATGTACAACGTAACATGAAATATACAACAGACTTGCATATTTACAATTTTACGATTATACTTTATTGTTGTGCACATACAATGTATGATTTACTATCGAAGAATACAGTGTAGAAACACTTCGTTTTCAGTTTTTTCAATGTTTAAATGTTTATTGTCATCATTGTATTTAATTCCTATATTTTATTACGCTTTTTCTGTACAGTAATGGAGAACAAAATTTCTACGATCTCCTCCAGATCTTCGCGGAAGCGTAAATCTAACGAGCACGTATGTATCTCATTGTGTGCGTTCGTTGTGAAGTATTTACCATTTAAATATTTTATTTTACACGAGATAGAATTTAGTATTTCTAACATTACATACAAATCCGTAAAAAGATTTGTATAAAAAATATGGTTATAAAAGTATAATTTTCAAATATGTATGTGTTTTTGTGCATGATTATTATCCTCATGAATAAAAACACATTTTTTTAAATATAATAATTAAAAAGTAGAAAGAAAGAGAGTTTTAATTTACATCGGAAATAAAAAAAATTAGATATTTGTAACTTGTGATGTAAAAGATGTGTCTGAAAAATTATCCAATAAAACAAGTTGATTTAAAAAAAAAAGGGAAAGTTAATCATTTAAGGCGTGCAGAAAATTGCAGGAATATACTTGGATTCGAACTACGCCTATTGATCTCTTCGTAAGTCATCATTTGTACGCATATTAGGCACTCCCATACTGCAAGAGCACGCCGTCAGACATGTAAACGTCGAATTGGAGTGCCTCGTATACGTAAACCAGATTTCTGATGTCAGCTTCAAGTGCATCTCAGCAGTCACCACATCGTTTCGCAAAGCACTTTGATGCCATGTAATGCGTCTTAATAGAGAGAATTCAGAGTGTGATGATGTTTCTCGCATTGTAATCTGTAGATCGAGAGCAGAGAGAGGGCATATTTTGACTAAATATGTACACATTAGCTTATTATTCTATTTATGTAAAGATTGCGTTTCGATTGGAGTTGATAAATAGGAGAAAACAATTCAATGCTTCTCTAGTGTAATATGCAATACATTCTAATTGAATTATCTTCTAAATTATTACACGAGCGAGCCTAGGAAAGATTCAATGAAAACAAATATCATAACATGGTTAACAATTTAAAATAATATTACAAACACACACAAGTAAAAATTAGTATTATACGTGCATATGTCACTTACAGAGTGTTAAAAAGCCAGCATTTACATGACAAATAGTGTATATAATATATTAAATAAAAAAACTTTGATGAACATCGAAAACTCAAGCGTTTCTAAGATGTAAACAATTTTATTTGTTATCGTGCTGATATATTGATTTCTACGTGTTGTAACGCAACATGAAGATTTACTTCAAAACAACAAAGCGGTTTACAAAGCGGTTTACAAGCGTTCTGAATATTCTGGTTCTTCAATTTTTTTTTTCATACACATTTTATAATGAAAAATTCATTATATTATAATTCCATTTCATTAGAATCAGTAATTGACTGCATCAACCAGTCATTACGATTGAATAGGGGAGATCACCTCATTGGACCTGTAACTCTCCCAAATAGGCAGTGTGCTACTTATCTTAATTTCTCTCTTTTCACGTATCATATGCAACATGTAGCAAAGACAATAATTATAATATGTAAAAAATTGTTTATATCTTAGAAACGATTGAATTTTTGATTTATGTTCACTAAGGCTTTTTTATTCATATCAGTATGATGTGTCTACTATCCATATAAATGCTGTTAAAATTGTTTTTTTAAACATCTATATATAAATATTTTTGCTGTTCATTACAATTATTGAATAGGTAGCAAATATACATACAGTTTTGCTTTGAAGCTCATTCGCAAAAAATTGATATTTTTAGCGTCGGTCATAAACCCAAGAATAGGGTAGCGCGGCTTGTTTTATTTTTAAATGTGAACATAGAGACGGTCGATCAATAATCTCTCTGTATTATTATTACTGCGTTATTCGTTGTATAAGGTTCCTTCCATGATATAAAAATAATTATCAAGAGCATCGTTATGTGTATAAAAATTATCCATATATTTTTATATATGAATCGTTATATTATACGTCGTTGCATCCATGTTAGTAATCCGTGCGCCTCTAAATTAATATATGTATGTTTCATTCTTTTTTCCCTTTCTCTTTCACACACTTTGCTCTCGTTCTCGCTTATCCCTGCAAATAGTTCGTTTTTAAATGACACTGATGTTATAGCGTATTGGATTTATACAGATTTACCGCTCGACACATAGTACATACGTGATTAACACGTTAACAAATAGATCGAATTTTCAACAATATAGAGTAATGAAGCGATTACATTATTCAAAGAATCCCGTTGTTCGTTGCGCAAGGTATTATCATGAATTTAAATTTAAATTTACAGACGTTAATGTTGAACATTATTGTGGTGCTTCGCATAACGCATAATCTCTATGCTATGATTCTGAAAATATTTGACATCCATAAATTAGGGAAGATAATGAATAAATAAATCGTGGTATGAGATAGAATTTGTAATATTGATTGTTCACATTGAAGAATTAAGGAAATCGGAGAAACGCGCAACAATGTCTATTTGCATAAAATATTAATCTTTTTAAGCCCAGTTCCACAACTCATGGAAATTTCCAATTCTAGAATTGGAAAGAGATGAGGAATAAATTGAACCTCGCGGTTAAGAGTTAATCATTGTGGAACTGCGCCTTAAAGTTTCAGTTATTAGAAAAAACATAATGCAATCTCTCGACTGATTTGATATTATTTCCCTCACAATTGTCAGTGTTCATTTTATTTTCGTCACAGACTGCGTGTGGATCACTCTGTGAAATACCATCGAATGAAAAGCTGGCTGCTGCGCGTTCAAGCTTTGATCTCTTACGTATTTTAATCGCGAAAGAGAACGAAGAGAGAAAGAGCAGATGCACGGTACAACAGAGGGTATACAAAGAGAAAATGGGCGGGGGATGAGTATTCTCATAAGGAGACCAGGCAGCCAGGCGCAGGAAATGCACGTGGCACGAATAGGAAATTATGGTCTTGGCGGTAAAGCAGAATCTGTCGACGAAGAAAGGCGAGGTTTCGCGCTTGAAGAGGAGATGGTGGCATTTAAGCACCAGCGCGAATTTTCAGACCGCAAGTTTTATAGATAGGCGGTCCGATAAAACGATCCGGACACGTTAAATTTGCAACGGAAAACAACCGTAAACTTCAGTGACGGTTCTTGCGTTGCGATATTACCGGAGATCAGTCGAGGAGGTGTGGCTCATTGTTTTTCTTCGAGAGAAGAGAAATGGAAAAGATCGTGAAAGACGAACGTCTGTCTTGTCAATTGCATTCTCACGAGACTTTCGAAATTTCGTGGAGTATCCTCGATTAGATTAACGGAAAAAAAAGAGAGAAAGTAAAAGGGTACGTTGTACCCTGAGACATCTCATAAGAATTCCGGCTAGGCACGGCGATAAATCACTGCCACCGAAATTCGCGAGAATATTGGCTTTTGCATTATTGGTTTTTGCTTCGCGAACATTCGAGAGAACGTCTGCATCCGCGCTCTCATTCTCTATCGTTCATCTTTCTCAGTTGCGCGTAGCAACGCGAATTCTCTTACGGAGCAGCTGTTTCCTTCGGCAAGCGACAGATTCGTACAAAAAGAGAGTCACGTCTCTCTTCTGTTTCTGCTTTCTGCTTTCTGCTTTATTCATTCATCTGACTATTTATGCATACTTATATTTAATTCGATCCTTAACAGCCAACGACGTCAACATTTTGAGTGGATTGGAGTTTATAGCATAATAGGAAATTCTATATAAAAAAAAGCTCCGCTCCGCCGACAATTTAAGCAAAAAGAATTGTTTTGCATCGGATAAATATCAAATACAATGTTCTTTGTTAATTTTGTTGATGAATAATTCGACTGAAATGATATTAAATTGTAATATATTTCCTTAAATATCTCTTGGCATATCAAACGCGAATAATTTGGATTTTTTTTGTCAAAGTATGTACCAATTTTTACAATTATTACGTTTACATGGCACACTTTACGCCGAAGTTACAACATTGATGTTATGAAACCTGGCCAATCTATTCTTCAGAGGAATAGCTATGATTGGCCAATTTCATAACATCGATGTTATAATTTCGGTGTAAAGCGTGCCGTGTAAACAGAGATCATTGATTTCTCTCATTAATGCAAGAAAGATTAAAATGTGTCCTTTTGGGAATTTTGCGTGACTCCACAGTAATGTCGAGCCTTCTGTTGCACGTCATGCGACTTGGAGATTCAAATAGAGAAAGAAGATTCGGTGCAGGATTCAAGATAGAAAATAAAGGAGAAATTCGTGGGCAAATGCTTTCCAATTTTCTCACGAGCAGCTGTTCCGCGACGCCAACCAGATGCGTCGGTAGAAGCAAAGAATCGTTTGACAGTTTTCACGTTCACGTCAGATCCGAGATTCCAAGGAAGATCGCTAGGAGCGTCGCCATGCGAGCAGCGTTGTTCGACAATCGTCCGAAAACTTGCGAATTTTAAACGGATCGTCTATTTGCAAAATCTTCGTACAAATGAAAGTTCTCTAATCAGGTAAAATTGATTCGATAGTTTAGTAGATATATTTGTAAATCAAGCATATTTTCGGTCAAAAATATACATAAAATCAGAGATGAATTTTTGAATAGATTCATTTCAAACTCGAAAGCAAAAAAATCTTTTTCAAAGTTATCAACTGAAAAGATCGTTAATGTTGTTGTAAGAGAACATGTCATTTCGAATCAAGAAAATAATGGAGAATTTGGTGTGTCATCGTCATAGAGTCCTCGAGGCGAAACTTATCGGTCAATTTACACGCTTTTCTCACTTTCTGAAAAATGCCAATCTTCAGAGGCGGCTTTTGAAAATAGACGACCTAGATTCGAAATTGCCCTCGGAATTTCGCTCACAATTTACTGTCTAAAGAAGTGGTGACTTTTCGTTGCGAGAGAGCACATACGTCCTTATGAATTAAAAAAATGATGAAAAAAGAAATAATAGTGCGTCCTTTGATAGGATAGATGAACCAGTGAGAAGAAAAAGAATGATAAAACTTATGAAAACTCCAATAAATAATACAATAAACGATTCAATAATACACACTCGTTTTTTAATTTGGAATTATATAAAAACATATATTATCATATTATTTTTGAAAAAAATATAATTTATATAATCATGGAAACATATTTTTTAGTAAAAGACAATATAGGCTCAAATAATTCATTTATAAAATTAAAAATAAAACAAGCACTACAAGACAAACTAGAGCTTAATGCTGGATTAACTACAAACACATAAATTTATAAAATTTATTAAAACAAACATTTCGACCTTTATTGGATCATTCTTAATGTTGAAATTAATACAATTTGAAATCAATTTGAAATCATTTGAAAAATAATAACTTGCTAATACATATGGTGAATGTAATAACATATTAATTCATCATCGTGTATGTACAATTTCGTTATGGATGGTTGTGAGCATTATTTAATATATAAACATGAAAAAATAGATGATGAATATTCGGATAACATTTAGATAACAGCGCATGGTGGTCATCAAACGGCTATCTTATAAAATGAACTTAAAAACGCAATCGCAACTGTTCTGAATTGCACTCTCAAACTGATAAATGAATCAACTCTAAATATTATTTGTTAACTGATAGTGCAATATCTAAGAGTAACATTTAAATACGGAAAAATTGAAATATCTTGAGATCCAGAACTCTAATAAAGACAAATCTAATCTCAAATCTAAATTCTAATCTCTTGAGTCCTCATTTTATTTTTAATTTTAGATATTTTTTAATCATTTAGTGTAATTACTCTACAATTAACTTAAAACTAATGACATACAATTTTCTATTGCGGCGTTCTATCCATCTTAAGAGCATAAAGTTACAGACATATGCGGTATCTCGGTTGGTTACAGAGTGAAAACAGTTGTCGTAAATTATTCGTTAAGGCGGAATCAGTTGGCTGCCTCGCCATGGAACGCACTGGCTGATTTATAGCCGAAAATCGTGCCACAGTAATTTACCCCCGACGTTTTCCTAGATTACAACATCTGTGCGTTGCGACAATCAAACACAAGTACGAATAAATCTGGACAAGATATATTAATAAATTTCTCGATTTAAATGTTTGTCATTAGAATCAAATATTGTAGAACGATTTTTTCTAAGCTTCTTAAATATCTTTCTTAAATATTTTTAGTGAGAGCTATTTAATATAAATACCTATACATACATCGGCATGTTGTAGTAAAAATGTTGTAAATAATATTTTCAATTTCAATTTCAATTTATTTATTGTGCAATACAATATAGGAATTACGTTTTGTGTGGTATATTAGATACACAAATGATGAGGCATCAGCAAACTGCTGCTACTATATCCAGAACACAGTAGATACAAAAGCACAGTACATACAAAATATTACAAAATATGAAAGTAAATGAACATAATAGTTTGAATAATTCTGATTGCTAAAGCAGATGAGATAAAAAACATATTGAGTAAACATAGTTGATATCATTCAGTTAAATTGTGTAAATTTCCAAATATACCGATATTCTTATACATATTATTTTAGTATCATAGGGGTTGAATATAAACATGTGTATTTAACGAAAGCTTGAAACAGCAAATATAAATTTAAACCTATTGCCATATGTTTTTGTATGAAACTGTAAAGGATGCGATCCTACATCTAGCGGGCTGCTTCGTGCAAATCTCTCTGTGAGACGTAATTAAATGCGGGCATCATTAATATTCCACTAACGTCTCTAATTGATCCGTTCATAGGAGTCACACATCTCTACGACCAACGGTGACATTTGAATCCTCGGGGAAACACTAACACCTCGCTCATTAAACGGATATAATCGGATCAAAAGTCATCACTTTGTCTTTTCTCACAACTTTTCCAATTTTAACATCTTAATAATTATAAAATCAAATTTAACTTTTAAATTAAATTTGAATCTAAGGCAAAAATTTATTTGAGAAATTAATTGAAAGATAAACATTTAAGAGGAATGTATGCTTTTCAAAATTAGGTCATTCCTTAATCTTTAGTTTCTAAGAAAGTAGATATTTTCGCTGAAATTTTGCAACATAAAAAATGTATATGCAAGTGCATATATCGGTCCGACGCAAATTGAAACAAGCCACAGATCGTGGCGTTTGAACGTAACAAGATTAATGAGAAAAAAAGCGCAGAGTATGGATTTTGTGAGGATCATTAAGTCGAGAGTCACTAATAATTCCGACGGTCGCCAACTCGTTAGAAGGATTGTCTTGAAAAAGTCACCAACGCTTTTTGTGCGGTTACAGATCGTGTAACAAGAGAAATCTGGATCGATCGTGATTCGAGGCGATGGCCTTTCTGTTCGCACGTACGAAAAGCGAAAAGCTTTTTTTTTTCTAATTAACATGATTACAATAAATTGAGTTTATTAGCTAATAAATTTTGTCGTTGATTAGAAAGATTAATTAAGTCGCTTTTTAATAATTACACTCATATCTGTAACGCGCGATATCGCGAACTGCATTTCATCATCTTTTTATCTCGTCGACCCTTATCTTGTCTTTCTATTATGAATAAAAACTGGTTCAAAATTAAACTAAATGAAAGTATTTAAATGCAATGATAATCATCAAGACAAATATATGAATTACAAGAATATCGATTAGACACGAAATTACGAGTTACTCATCAATAGTGCACTAACCGCGCGAAATGCTTTGATGTCCATTCGTATAAACTCTCCAGTTCTGGTTCCTCATTTTATTATAGACGCCCGTTGGGGATGTTCAACGAAAGTACGGTGATCGATCCAAAGCGGTTATAAAGACGCCTCCTCGAATGGCGACGTTCCGGCTTTAACGATCGTCCGCAAAAAGAAAAAAAGGTCGGAATTATCGGCGAAAAAACTCGTTACGGACGCGAAAATCCAATTAGTTTTAACGTCCTCGCCTTCCGCAGTCACGGCATTCCTTCGGTAGTCGCAAGAAGATTTCGAACTTAATGCTGCCCTCTCTGTCACTTTCTCTCTCTCTCTCTCTCTCTCTCTCTCTCTCTCTCGTTCTCTCTTTCTTTCATTCTCTCCATTTCTTTCTTGCTAACGAGAAAGAGAGTTTGCATACCACCACTCTTCTGACCTCGTTTTAACACAGTACTCCGATGCAGCGATTCCCTTGCGCAGCCATTAAGAAGTACACGTGGTTATGACGCGCTTGGAATTTTTTTTTAGTTCTTTAAGCGGTGCCTTTGGCCGCGCACGACCTGCAACCGTTCCGGTACGCTTTGATGCATTTCCTGAGCTTTTAACGAGATCCCTCATAAAAGGACGCCAAACTTATAAGCCGACCGTAACCGGCGACGCCGCGTGTTCTTCTTTCCATTTTACATATCCATTGCCAACATCTGTTCTTCATAAATGTCATTGCCGCATTATGTAAGCATTTTATCGACATTATACAGATGTGGTTTGTAATAAAATTGAATAAAACTGTAAACAACGATATGTTGAAATTTATTTTGAAGTTTATTTAGAATGCAAATTATAATATTTCATAGAATGTAAACAATGTACTATAATTATTACACTTTTCCTATTATTAATTTGAATGTAAATATTATATTAATAATGAAAATAATAATTATTAGGAAAATATATACATTACAATTAACTTTACTGTATATTAATATTTTTTCAAACGTAAATGTAGAATTTTATCGTGAAAATTTATGTCAAGGGGAACAGTGAAAATTTAGAAGAACGAGTCTTAGATATTCGAAAATAGTTCATAGTAGGTCGGAAAGGTGTCTAATTGCTGCTCAGAAAAACGTCGGAAACTTCAGCGTTCACTTTTCTCTCTGCTTCTCATCCTTCGTTCTTCTTCTTTTCGTTCTATCCGTCTTTGTGACGTTCGCCCATTTCTTTCACCCGAAAACTCGCCAATGGACAAAGAGGATCTATCCGCCGAGCTTTCTGACTACAGTGTCGCTTTTTCAGAAGCCACTATCTAGAGTTAACTGCTAAAAATTAATTTGTCATTTGCCTTGGCTAAGTCCAGGCAGTATCGCGACGTTCGTGTTTTGCGTTAATTAATTTGTCGTCGCGGTGACTCGATAATTTAGCAACTCATTAACTTTTTTATATTGAGTGAAGTTTTACATTCACATTCACACTGTCCTTTTATTATTAAATGTAATGATACATTTTTCAATACGAAATAACATTCTATTTAATGTATATTAGATAAATAGCACTTCTTATGGATATAGTATAAATATTACTTAGTAATATACTAAAATAAATAATATTACTTAGTAGTATTATTTATTTTAGTATGATAACGGGCCCAATTTAGGGGCCGTTTCCAAAAGTGAGCATTCGCTGTTTTTTGTATACAATTATATAATTATATTAATTTAACAAATGACATTAGTAATTCGAGCAGGCGATCTGTACAATTCGATTGCATCGATTCAAATTCAAATAAATCGTATTATTCTGTTTGTGTAAAAACATGAAAACTGATATATCGTGGTTGTGATGATATATCGTAAATAAGTGATTGCTTTCTATAATTATGAAACCGTGATTATTAGTTTCTGTAGTTCATGTTATTGTACATACCTCTACTTTACAACACTGTATTTAGTTTATATTTTTGTTACAACATTTTGTTTATAATTAAAGAAAAAGAATCTTTGTATGGTGATACATACCATGAAAAATGTAGACCATGTTCGAGAACAAGGCATGGGAGTGTGACATTTGTCACACAACAACAAGTATGTTGATGAAAAAATTGTGTGCGATTAACTAAAAATAATAAAGGGTTTTTTATTTGTCCGAACTGTGAATAAATCCATAAACATAGTTTTAAAAAGGAAAAGTTAACATAGGTATTCAATATTTAGTTTTAAAGGAGAAGTTAACATAGGTATTTAAGTTGCTAAATAGCTTTTTTAAATATTTATACATCAATTTATGCAATAAACTTATAAACTTATCAAAATAACGTTGGATCATACTTTATTTTCTATAATTTTAATATTTTCGTGTAAAAAGAGAAAGATATACGCGACTCACATTGGATACACATTTTACTAAGGTGCCCCAAATGCTATTCTTTTAAATCTCTACTGCATCTATATATATAAATATATGAATATGATGCATACTTTTTTCAATGTTCAGAAATGTTCCCTCTTTCGAATGCGACCGTTAATTTTCAAGATAATAGTATTAAAATTCCCGAGATAACGAATTCGAAAATATAAATAAATGACAAACGAGCAACTGGGAATTGGCATAGTGAACGGTGCGTAATTTAGCTTTAACTCGGAGTGGTCATTTTGCCGTACTCTTCCGTTTTTTATTTATATCTTTCAATTTATTGGCACTATTATATTTTTTACCTTTACATAAATGTTTGTTAATGTTTTTTCGTATAGATGACGTAAACACGCTTATATGTACATAAAATTTGATATGTTTGTTAACGGACGATTAAAAACCATAGCACTCACATTAGTCTTCTTTTTCTTCTTTTATTGGTTCTCGCAGTTAGCCGCGATCTGGCCATAAACTAGTTCGAAAATGCAGGTAACAAATCAAAAAAAAGGAAACAATCACAAAAAAGCTCGGCAGCTTGACAAAAATTAGGGATGATGCAACTCAAGCCGAGACGGAACACGTCCATCTCGTTACGCAATAATACGTAAACTCACTTACATTAGTGTAATTAGTGTTTGTAGAGTCTCATTTTCTTATTAATTATTACTAGTAATTATAAGCATATGTGTATTCTAGTTATAACACATATATGTGCGAAAATATATTTCGGTCAAAATGATCAGGACGCATCTATTCTCGGATTAAAAAGGCTTTATCTTACATAATAAAATTGAAAATTGTACATTTCAGCTAATATTTTAGCTTTCTTCAGCAACCAGATCCGTATAGACTTGTTATAATAAACGATATTAATCAGGTCGTAATCATTGTGTAGTATCATTTCTCCATTAAAGAGGCGATCTCATCAAGGTTTGGATAATAATAAATGACTAAAATCTTTTACGATAAACTTAATTAAATAGATGAGAAATTGTAGGTGATACAACGACGTAAACTCGTGAATATGTATAATTCACATATGAATTTCTGTTAATGTTGATAATGTATAAAAAAAGTATAATGTATAAAGAATGAAATATAGTCTAGAAATATAATCACTGAATAAAATATTCAAAAAAATATAAAATATACAAAAAAACTTTGATATTGAGGAAGTATCAATTCAATGCGAGTATTGAAATTCTACTAGCAAGTGTAATAAGTTTTCAATATATTTTTGAGATCTCAGTAAAAAATTAAAAACTTCTCAAAGCTTAGGGGGCCTACATTGGGCCTGGTTATCTTAGTATTACTTATTTTCAATAATATTATTTTATATTATTTTAATAATATTACTTATTTTTATAAATTTTTATAAATAGTATTCTAGTAAGAGAATTCAACAAACTGATATTAGATAAGTGCATAGTATTCTAGTAGAATTCAGATATTTCAGTAAGTACATTTTCTATTAAACATAGGACGAAGTATAATATATCTAATTCATCTCTCACGATAAAAAAAAAACGAAATATATAGAAGTTTTAATACAATTCATGATTGTTCAGAAACAATTCAAAATCGATTATTTCTTATAAGAAAACCATTATGAGCCTAACTAATGGAGTTGATGTCTTATCGGATAGTCACCGTTCGAAAAGACAATTCCATAAAACTTATGAGAAAGCTTCTTACAAACGTGGCCGCAGTGCCACGCCTTCCCAAGAAAATTACGTTAGCGAGAAACGTCTTTGCCATGGTGAACGAAAGAGATAAAAAGCATCAGCTGCACGACAAACGGGAGAATCTAAAAAGGTGTGAGATCAAGCAGTTGCCTAATTGCTGGCCAGGAAAACCTTTCAAGATATCCCGTTTCTCCCTGCTTTTCCTTCTCTTTCCCTCCTTCTTTTCCCCCTTGGAATCCTCATTTGTCTCCTGAGATGCGTCGGTTTCTCCCCCTGTTCTCGCAAAGAGTTGCAACCTCGCCAGATCATCTGCCCCGGGAGATTCTCGCGCTTCCTTCTCAGTTCACTCTCAGTCTTCCTCAGTTAGCCGCGACATCACTTACTCGTCCATGGACGCCTTTAGACGCGTTACTCTTTCTTCGTCCTTTACCCTTCTCTTACCCTCTTTGCGCAAGATACGTTCCTGAAAGGATCTGATTCGACCCGATACGACGGAGACGTCTGCCGGAAGCCAACTGTGGGATTATCCGGCGGATCCCTTTCGGTTAGATGCCGTTCTGCAGATCCCATTTCCAACTGGGTGCGCAGCGTATCTAAGTATAGGACCGACTACGTTCCGCTCTGACGATCAGAATCGCTCAGGCAATCCTACTCGGCCGGCAAATATGACGCGTATACGTGATTTTTCGCAGAGAGGTAGTTATTTTTCCAGCAACACGATAAAGCTCGATTCTTTTCAGAGTAATTTTTTGCTTATGCTGTCCTCATCATATAAAATAATAAATCTAAAAAACTGAAGATATACCATTTATGAAAATTCTAGAAATTTAAAAATACATTTTAATGGAAAATAGAATTTTTTAATTTTAACCAACGCGAAACGAGGTGATTCAGCATTAAAGTTAATTCGTAAACGAATATGCGACATTTGAAATAACATATACAACGCGCATAAACATATATGCAACGCGTATATCAACAAGCCGTTATATGACAATTGTACCAAAAATAATTTCACATACGTTTTTTTAGAGTCAAAGAAAATTGGATCGCGTAAAACTGTAAGTAAAACTGTGCACTTAACGTAACCAGATTTTCTTATCCGCGTTCAATGAACGGAAGACGCGTCCGGAATCGTAATGAAACTTCATTGCTTCCGGCGGATCTTAGTTCTTTGAGCGGTTGAAGATATGCATGACACGCGATTGCGACTCCTTCTCACCCTTCTCACTCTACGACCTACTTTTATACACTCATTACACTTTTATACACTTATTACACTCATCTAACCCGCTATGCGCTGTTACCGGTTGTCTTAGCCTTTTAGTCTCTGCCCTTAATCGTCTTTCTTATATCCGCGCTTCTGACAATTTTATTTGGTATTTATCCACCTTGGCTTATTAAATCTTCATCATGTCCATCTGATTCTATGATTCGCGATTAATATCGATCAAACGGTCTCGATTAATGATGCCTATAAGCAACCTGTCTCGTCAATTTCCGGGAGGCAATTCAATGACATTTCGCAGACGAATCGAGATATTACATCCGTTACTTTTGAGCAAAAATATCTCACCGTTTGCAAAGCTTAGAAGTAACGAAGTTTATTTTTGATTCTTCTTTTCTCAATGAGATTATTCAACTTCAATATCTTTCGTAGAAAATTTTCGGAAAATCATAGTGAACTTTTGATTGTTAAGATGAAAATCGACAAATTTCATACTTTTAGGAAAAACATTACAATTGCAAAATAATATCCAAGCACACGCGAGATTGTGTTTATAAATTTTATTTATAAATTCGAAAATATTATCAGATATGATATATTATCTAATTTATATTAAACATAGGAATTATTTAAAAAGAATTTCTGTATTAATAATGTTTTTTTTTTGCAATTTTGAAATCATGATAGAATAATTGAAGGAATCTTATAAAAATGACGTTTTCTTAAAAACTGAATTTCGAGATATGAAGACAAACGAAAAGAGTAGGACAGGTAGAATTCGTTTCCTTTAGTTTCTTCAAAGAAGGACTAGATTAGACTGATCGGATTGCTCGCGTCCAAAAATCGTCGATAGAATCGTCTGCCTGCCAATCAACGGCACGTTCATCGTAGGCAGACGTTTTCGCAGACAAGGCGGATTTATCGAGCGTCGAGATGCTATGGAATGTTCAATTTCCTGGCAATTACATGACCTGCCGCCTTCCAGCCGCTTTTTCACGTTCCTCCTTTGTACGGTTTGGCATCGAAACGGCGATGCAGCATCGCATTTCCCGTCAATGAGAGCCGTGAGATCGACCGAGGGGATCCGAAGAATTCGAAACTTATGAAAGAAATCAATGTGAAATTCACATCGTCGCAGCATGATAAGAAATTCAACAGAAGAATAGTTTTCTGAAAATTTAGATGATACTACGAGTGTAATAATTGGAATGCCACTTTATCTTTCTAAATCTTGCTTAGGCAAGACGAACTTATAATGACAGATTCTTCAAACTATAATTATCGTACTCGTACAAAATTGCAAAGTTTGCAAAGATGATAATTATGTTTGGTATATTTCTAGGATGTTTTTCAAAATATTTTATATAACATGCGCTGTTGCTATTTAAAAAACAAAATATTTAAAAAAATCTGTCACTATTAAGTCATGACAGCCAGCGATATCGAGTCGTTAATATTCGCCTTGTTAGCCATAAAGTCAACCATAAGATACTTATAATAAATCATTATTATCCTCTTACAACTTCCAAAGTGCCTTCTCTGATAAATTATAAAGCCGTTATAAAGTTTATGCGAAAGTTTCATAAATTACGCTAACACAAGTCAAAAGTTTCAGCGTGGCAACGACGAATCGTAGTAATTTCGATCATTTTCGACGCATTTTATGCGCAAATGAACGTAATGCAAATCGAGTTGCCTGATATCGTCCTTTGATTGTGAATGTCCAACATAATTTCCCCAACTTCGAACATTTACGCTTTCGGCTAACATCGCTTGCTGATTACTCGTAAATCGAAACATAATACCATCGCCTCGATCAGAACATATGAGAAGTGAATAAGATTATTGGAGCGTGATCGGAGTTTCAGGGATCGCATAAATCAGGGAGTTTATTTACCGTATATTGTGCCGTTCACGACATAAATCTTATACATACATACGTATTCCTCTGTGATCCTCTCTATGTGATTTCTCAATTAATATAATGGACTTTGCCTAAATGCAAATTTTCCACGTGCAACTAAATGGACAATTAAAATATAACGGCTCAATGGAACCGAAACATTTTCTAGATTTGTTTTCACTGTATCCGCCGATAATGCGGGAATATTCACTGTAACAGTCATTATTCGATTGGTGTCAACGAAAATGATTTTGCGGCGCTAGTCATGGAAAATCATGAAATGTACCTCCATCACGGACGTATGTTCCCTAATGGAATCCGTGTCGATTAAATATCGGTAACGAATGTTCGGTGCACGTTTGCTGTCGTTCGGATGAATGCACCATTGTTCGCGGTGGTCTATATAATCGGAGTTGGAATGTCTCGTTGCGTTTTGGCTACACACTGTATGACAGCGTGTCCGACCTTGCTTGTGTGATGATGTGTCAAATCGTATCACTATCACTTTAGCAGGTATATTTTTCATGAACAAATATCTCTTACGTAAACTTGCTTTCTGTGGTATTCGATTTTTTGCAATTTTAACATGACAGGAAAATCAATTTTCAAATTGATTAATGAATATATCTATAGAATTTGGCAGAGTCTATTGTAAATCCAACTCATTTCCTATATGTGCAAATAAATTACTTATAATGTACAGAATATTATGAAATTTAATCGTACATTTCACCGATTTGTACTAACAATACGCACCGTTATCGCTTTCCGCTGCTACAGCGAACGCGGAAATTCAAAATGGAAATCGAGCAATCTCGGATTAATTCACTCGAGATGTGGCCTCCAACGAATTTCGCGTACAAAATATTTGTGTGATACTGATTTACGAATTTTCTCAATGTCGAAAAATTATCCTTATATAATTAATTGCGACATTTTAATTCTTTTTCTTTCCTCCTAAAACTATTTAGAAAAGTAAAATAAACTTTTGAAACTCAAACTCTGTAGTTTTTCAATAATAGACATCTAAGTACAGTGTATTTAAAAATGTCACTTTGATCTTGTAAAGTCTCGTTTTACAGTTTCAAAAGTGATATGATATAATTTTTAACTTATAAGATCACAATGTTATCTTTCTGTGTGCAATTTTTAACACAGGAAAGAGGCTTCTCGTGAATAATTTTCTCTTGAATTTGCCAAACGCGTTACGGAAAGCGCAGCTCGTTATAAATATCATTTTTTTTTTTGTAATTTAGATATTCATTTTCCGACTATAACTGATAGCTGGTGTGCGGAATTGGATGCTCTCGGCGCTTTTCGTTGTTATTTCGCTCGCTATTCGTGATGTAGTGCTGTCGAACACGTCAGAATACAAACAAAAGGGATCACCTATTTAACAATTTTACTTGCAATCGTACATTATGTCCATACGTATCAAATCGTGATTCAATTTGAAATTTGAGCTACGGGTAAACAATTGTTTGCAAAAACAAGGCAAATCCATTATTCCAATATTGCAGAAAAAACCCACACATTATAAATTATTCGAGATACTTGATTGTACGCCAGAAAAAATACAATACTATATATCTTAAGCTGTCCCTATTCATTTATTTGGAAAATTATAAATTAATAAAAAAGAGAAAAGAATAGCAATTCCATTGCCATTTTGCAATTTTAATTCTTATTCGTTTATTATAATATCATTGTTAAAACATAATGACTTGCACATAATAAATGACGAAAATTAGTAGCGATGCATCGTCCTTTGTCATCGCGTAGCGCGCTAACGCGAGGATTTAAGATCAAAGATTAAAGCGGTAGATTATCCGCAGCAAGCGAATATCGGGGAACGGCGCGTGCTTGAATTTTAAGAAGTGCGCTACGTCGTTCCAGGTTTTCCTCTCGGCCGCGGTTTCTTCCCTTGGTATACATTATGGGATTATTTCAGCGTAGCGGCGGACTAATCTTCTCGGGTAAAATTGTTCGCTATCCTCGGCGCTCGTTCCCCGTCGCGAGACCGTGTAATAAACTTTTCTGTGCTTTACAGCCGCCATGGCAGTAATTTCTTTAGGCGTCAGGTCTTAAGTTAAATTTTGCGAAAAGAAGGTCACGCTGATCGTCTAGTTCGTTTGCTAATTCGTCCATTAATTTGTATTATCAACCATAAAATCACTATTTCGCCGATGTATGTTCAAATTCTGCAGCGTAAGTTGCAGCAAAAGAAAGTTATATCTTATACGTCGCTATAAAAGACAAAGTCAAAATGTCTCAATAAAGATAATAACTATTATATAAACGCTATTATCATTTAATTAATTTTACCGTCATAATGTATTATATGATATAACACATCTTTAAAGATATAATTTTTAACGATTAAAATTTTTAACGATTTAATAAAATATATAAAATTTATATAAATAAAATTTATAAAATTCGCACAGAAATGCAACGTTTTCTAAATTTAAGCAAAATATATTGATTTTAAAGTTAAATAACAAAAAATACTATTATGTATAATGTATCATTTTATGTGTTGTATACATATATAAGAGCAATACAATTATAGTCAAAGTTTTATCAAGACATTCGTTTGGAATCTCTCTTTGGAAGTCCAATGATGCTCGACCTAATTCACGAGGCGAGTAACTGTCGCTGACTTGATTCGCGCACTGTAAAGCGGACTTGTGCTTAAATGAAACTAAAAGATGTGCTTTACAAAGTAGATACCGACGTCGTATTGACCGCACTCTTATAAATTTTAATAAGACACAGTTTAATAATATAAATGACATTTTTCTTTGCACCACGACAATGAGTGACATAAAATTTTTCTTTCTTTTTTTATCGGTACATACGATACATGCGAAGATATCTATTTTTGAGACTTCCGTATAATGAATGAGAAAGAGAGAGAAAGAGAGAGAGAGAGAGAGAGAGAGAGAGAGAGAAATTACACGAAAATCGGGATTGAATGCTTTGCATTTGTATACATTTGATTACAACTAAGAATTGCCTAGGCACGAACGAAACACGGCGGATCGTGTACGTGTATCACAGCCATCAGACTGCAAAGTTAAGCGAGAGGATGATATTACCTTCTCTGATAAGACGGGGAGAATCAAAGTACAGTGGAAACGACTCGTAATCAGTAAAGCTTCAACTCAACGGCAAAATGCGTATTGTCGATCCTCACATAAGCAAATGATGTTTCACGCTCTAGTACTTCCTCGAAAGGATCTAGTACGTGTCTCATGTCTTCTACTCCCCGCGGAGATTGCACCTCTTCAGGACACCTCGGAAATATCCTCAGAATATATATTCGAGACAAAATAACTCGCGCTAATGTATACGTGACACGTGCAGCAAGACTCGCGGCCAGAGCTGCAAAGTATGGCGAGATAAAGTCTGTCATTCTTGTTATTTTAACAAAATAACAAGAAGCATATTTTCATTTTTCCGCATATGTCTGCTGACTCTTGATTTTGAAGCTGCGCGACAACAAATCGATTCGTGCACGATTTAATTCAACATTCGGCATTTATAAATTCATGAGGTCAAACGGACGCGTAATTAATATCACTAATTTTCGGAAACAGCGCAGCGCGATGGAGAGAGAAGGGGAGGGAGGGTTAATCTATTTGCAAAGCTATATTTGCAATATTGTCACAGCAATTATGTAGATTCTTGTATCGTTTTACATGACGTGTGTTTTTTGTGTTTGGCACTCGTATCAAATGAAATAAATTCCGCATGGTCAAAAGGAATATTCGATTACCGCCGATTCTCATTATCCCACGCGCAAATTGGATTGCGCTATTATATACCAATATAACAAGACCGAATTATTTAATCAATTCTACTCTCAGTGATCGATAATGAGATAAATGAATAAAGCATCACTAAGACAAAATGTACGAAATAGCGATAATTTAAATAAGGCTCGGTGCAATTTCAAAGTCGCGATAAATCATATTTAACTTTGTTATGCGGACAGGTTTGATTTACTGAGGTATTTATAGTGCGGTAACTCGAAAATTGTGATTTACACGTGGTTTCCCTAGCGTTGGCAGACGCATAAAACACTATAACGCACGTGACCTCTTCCTCAATTCCTCAATTCCTCGGCTAATACTGATTAATTATCACATCGAGAAATCGACACCGAAATAAAGTGTGGAATTATTAACATCAATCCTTTTCGAACTAACTAGATTAAAGCGCGTTTAAATTTAAAGCCTTTAAAATTAAAAACATACGAACTATAAAAGTTAATATATATTTAAATAATTATCTTATATAATTATGACATATAATGTTACATATTTTGAAATAATAAATCAATAACGTGGCAGAATGCTCGGTTGATCAGACCACCAATTGATAAGCTCGAAATCGATATGGTACGGAGACTCTTTGCGATTGCAAAGATTATAAGGTCGATAGAAAACTATTGTCGAGGGACGCGTCTTTTTAGCTTGAGGGCACTCCTTGCAATTGATGTACGTTCACGGAAAAGGAACGAGGCCGATTGTTCGTTGCGGATGACCGGCGTCGATCTCCGCAACAGTCAAAGATGTTAGAAACGCAATAGAATCGAAGCTCTCTTTTTCGTTATCGTTTCATTCGAGCATTCGCACGTGTATTCGTCTTTCGTATCACGTTGATAGCGAGCTTGCGTGCATTGCCTGAGAATGTTGAAGCTATTGCGAGTTGAGCAAGTTGACGAAATTGGTGGGTTGATCGTGTACACATACAGACAAAGATCGGTGTAATGCATCAAAATTGGCCATATAGAACATATATGAAAAGGATAGTGAATGGTTGATAAAAAAAATCTGACATTTAATCTGGCAAATTATTAAACAAATTATTGTTTGTAATCTTATTAAAGATTGGAATTAAGATCGTTTTATACGAGTACGTCATCTAAATACGAAAAGTGCTACTTGATGGTCAAAGTTAAATGTTGAAACTAATACGTATTCTTATTGAAATGAATTTATTTTAGAAATATGATTGCGCGCTGTTATTGTCGGACTTTCAACGCAATCCATCTGAAATGCATTAATCCCCCCAAATTTTAATCTTAAAAAACTGTAATAAATTTTATGCAAATTATTAAATTTGATTTAAAATATAAAAAATATTGTAAGACACATTTAAGATGTATATTTTGAAAAAATAATTTTTGAAAAGAAATGGAAGGATGAAGAATACTTACAGAAGAATATAGAATCGTGTAATGTAATAAAGCGATTGATTGATGAATGCCTTTATTATATTAATGACAAAGTCATTTCCTTAAAAGCATTTAATGGGATTCACTGGATGTTATTACATCAGCAATTAAAAAGAGATATCCGTATTCTCGTCGATATGCACGATAAGCGAAAGGGGTCAGCTAGCAAGCCTGGCTCTCAACAGTAATTGGAGCGCGAAGAATCAAGTTGCGTTTCCAGGACGATAACGGTCATCAAACAAGAATCCTTGTCTCACGAGCGCGTGGCATATCGTAATCAATGAAATCTCGATAGGTAGCCTCGGCTTGCGTCGTCTTTTATTCGCTCATTATGAGCTTTCGTTTACAAAGGATTTCATCTTTTTGCGTAACAATGTCCTGCACTGGTTTCTTAGATTTTTAAAAACGTCTCCGACCGAGAGCACTTTGCTTCAGCTCGTTGAAGGCTTTGATCTTGAATTAATGTAAGTCAATCGGTGGACACAACGATAATCATCCCATCTATATCGAATCAATTCCATCGCCCTAATCGATGTTCATTGCAATGACGGAAAAAAATTCTCTTCAGGCATTTGTTCTTCCCGCTTCCAAGGAATGCCGTAAGAAACTATTACGGAAAATCCATCTTTTCTTTTTATCTCTTTCCCATTTTTATGCACGGATCATGTTAAGCTTCTCCAAAGTATGTTTTTCTCGATAATAGAACGAGTTATTTATTTTAATTTCAAAGACGAATGAATAAGAAGAGTTACTCGTTTATTTACTTGCGAGTGTGATTTTTTCCAATAAACATTTAAGCATTTAATTTAATTCAGCTCTAGCCAAGTATAGCTGCTTATGCAGTTTTGATTTGACTCCAAATTTCCAATGTATCATCAGGTCAATTAATGATAGCTTCAACGAACGATGATAAACACAATTTAGAAATCAAATATTCACAACTCTCATAATGGATTAAGTTAATCGGTAAAATAAGTATGAATAATATCGATATCGCCAATGAAATAAGCTTAGCATAGAAATAAAATTTTCCGAGAACAAGTATGCGGCACACATGTGATTTCGCAATAATGAGTGTGAAATAGAAATGAAAGAAAAACGATTCACTTAGATATCGTAAAAACTTTATCTAAAATGTAACCTAATAAAGTTAATCTTAAAAGTTAATCTAAAATTTAACTGAAAGAAAAAAATTTAGTTAAAAGTACATACATTATGAGAAAGAAGGCTGTTGTAGGCTGTTTGTACATTTTCAGATCTTCAGATTAATAACGTCAATACTAGATACTTTTTTGAAATATTTTTTTGGAGAGCTTTCGCGAGAGAACGTGTTCATGAGAAATAGTTAACGCACTCGCGAGTGCCAGCCGATATCTAGTGCCAGCCGTGTTCAAGTTTCGATGCAAACGCCGCACACCTCTCGAGCAGAATTGATTTCGAACTGGGTTACGCGGCATACATATGAATGAATCGGCGCCTCTTTTTGAACGTCGAACTCTGCGGTACTTGGCAATTCATAGATTAAGTAAAGCACGGGCCGTGGAACACGTCCGTATCAGAACCCCGCACCTCGGCATTCCTCTCCTTCGTTGAGACGGACGTACACTTCATCCAATAAATCTAGCTCAGGCGCTGTATGATCTTCGGTTTCACACAAGAACGATAAATCTGGACGTCGCATTCGAAAGTCGGTCGATTCTGATACCGAGTACGTTTCCTCCCTTTCTTGCTGCCGACTAAGCAGCTGCATCGCTGTATAAACTGATGTGCATTACCAATTCAATTGTTACAAAGTATTATGTCCCAACATTTCTTAAGCGTTTCTTTCGTTTTTTATAAAATACAGAAAATGCGATTGAACGTTTGCAACATCCCACAAATTAGTTAATGGATCTTAAAGATTAATTATTTTTAAACTTAAATCAAAAGTCTGTTAAATAATTTCTATTGGTGTACTTTCAATCTTTATAGAAGTAATCTTTATAAAAGTAGATTTTGTTTCTAACTCATTAATACATTCTAATATTTATGTTGTAGAAATTAAATAATGTAACTTTTTTAAATCTTAGACAGATTATAAAAAGTGATCTAATACATTAATCTATAAAACTTTTAGAGTGAATTTCTGAAGAGTCTCACTCTTAAAGATTGAAAATTGAGCTATTCTTTTTCAAGACTAGTTCAATTTTCTTTAGAATAAGATTTTACTCCAAAAAAATCTAAAGAAATATGGATTATTAATCTTTAATATTTGGATTTGATAAAATAACGAATTGACGTATGTTCGTGCGAGCAAATTATACGAGTCAACAACGTTAACACCGCACTTTCATGTCTCCGGTAACTATAAATCGGTAGGAAACCATGAATATATATATAATCCCAGCGATCTAATCTCTCCCATGAGGCACGAGCAAAAAGAGACGACTACGTGAGTTATGGCCAGACCAATCTTTCCCTCGCTTATCCCTGAGTTATATCTAATCCTTAGCGATGAATTCATCTGCCATCATACCATCCCCAACACGTATATGTGACGTACGCTTAATGCATATACCGAATGGCACAAAATACCTTCCATTAGTGCTTAACGAGACTATACCTCATGACGAATGTGTTTAAAGGGAAAGTTCTACAATACGAAAACGCGATTGAAACGCAATGACATAATAAAACAAACGAGATTCACTCCATTAATTTTTGAGTACACGAGCATTACGTGATTTTGCTTTTACGAATTTCTGCTCGCTCGTGGAAAAAGCTGGCTGAGACGCGAGATCAATCCAAATTTTATCGACGCCACTCATAATGCCACGTTCTATAATTTTATTTGCCTTGCGCAAAGCTCCGTTAGCTGCCCTAATTGCACAGCCGCCACGGCCAAACATTACACACACACACACACACACACACACACACACACACACACGCACACACACGCACACGCAAATAAAAT
>Ga0157364_1000639_pt1 | contig 25466 bp, 12 predicted proteins | sample AttsexASBM2_FD_111476 | JGI IMG/M metagenome (GOLD analysis project Ga0157364, IMG submission 111476) | Fungus gardens microbial communities from leaf cutter ant in Ribeirão Preto, State of São Paulo, Brazil - Atta sexdens ASBM2 | ecosystem: Host-associated > Fungi > Mycelium > Unclassified ... | reverse complement strand
TTATAGTTATTTAGTTAATTATAGTTGTAGATATTGATTGGTCAAGTATATAAACTATATACTTAGACTATTCTACTATAGTATGTATAATATTAGAATATATTACCTAAATATCATCTGCAATTCCTGAGCACTTATAACTTCTCATTATAAGATTAATTCTCTTATAGATAGTTCTTATTTAGAGCTCTCTAGTATAACTTGGTTTATAAGAATTAGTTTAGTAGTTGCAAAGATACAAGTTAAATGAAGTTTGTGATAGGTTTATTATAATTTAGTAGTATATATTAGAGCAACTAAGTGAAGTTTGTAAAGTATGCAGAGTTTATAATCTCTAGAAAAATTCTAAGTCTATTATTTTCAACTATTCAATATATTACTTATTTTCAGTAAAATCTTAAGAAAATAGAATAAAGTTTCCTAAAGATAACAACTATTCTATATATCTAAAAAGTTTATCTTAATCAAATAGAATATTAGATAGAATATTGCTGACATAATCACAGAATGATTGTGTCTGATAGTTAAGAACTCTAATGAAATAACCTAAAATGTTATAGATTAGTAGGAGCTAATTAAATAGTTGTCATATCCTATTCTAGCCACATCTGTTTTAACCAATAGTTGTCAAAGCTGAAGACAGTGGACTTTAATTATTTTCATTTTCCTTTTCATTTCTATTTTCATTTCTATTTATTTTTTTATTCTATTTTTAGAACCAGGGTTAGGGTTAAAGTAACAAGATCACACATCAATCACATCACATGGTCACAAGTTATGAGATGCAGAGAAGGAGGTAGAAGATTCTAAAAGGATAATGTCATACAATGTGCATAATGTATGTTGGCCTTAAGATATACACAAGGTGATTTAGGGTAGGGTAGAAATAGCTAGCATGGACCATAAGTCCTAGGTATATAAGATAAACAATCTTGTATAGAGCTCTCTATTGAGTTTTCTTATGTAAACACTATACAAGGTTCTTCTTACTGATCAACTCTAAGGTCTTTGAGTTATAACAATAGTATTATAACTTAAGCTCTAGTATAAAAGCAAAAGAGGGATCTTGTATTATATTAATACAAGAGAACTTGATGGAGTTTCTAAGTACAACCTGTTTATCTTATATGCTAGACTAATAGTCTATACTATACTAAATCTAGCCTATCTTAAAGAGTATGTATAATACATGGTGTATAATATTGAATCTTTTACAATGTTCTTTGTAATATGTGATCATATGACTATGACTTGTACCAGATTGTGACAGTCATATGTAACATCACACTAACCTCTAACCTAAGTTTAAAAATATAAAATCTACTATCTTTAACTTTAATATACAAATGATGTTTCTTTCTTATTTACACTCCCTAATCTCTTCTAGTATGGATCAATTATCTCTATTCTATCTTGGACATTCTTGTTGGATTCTTGCTGACTTTATGAATCTCTATCTCTGATATTCAAGAATTACTAGAAACTAGGGTAACTTGCTTAGCAGTCTTTATTTCTAGATAACTATCCTGTTGTGGCAACCACTAGTCACAAAGACCAATAGTAGCACAAACAGTAAATCTCTTAGAATTGGATATCTAGTAGGAAGTTTACAAGAAAACTCGATAAGAAGTCTCTGCTAAATTAGAGTTCTATATATACAAAGTCCACATGGTCTGTGCTACTAATAATTAACCCTGCTCTTATGTCCATGCTTCTTCCTTATGTTTACCTCAAGGTTGCCATGTTGTATATATGTGCCCTGATGTCATCTTCTAGATCCTTCTACCATCTTTTAGGCCTATGACATCACATCATGTGACGTGTTATGTGACTGCAGTATCACATGCCTCTTCATTGTCCAAAAGAAAAAACAAAACAAAACAAAATCTCTATAAAGTCAAAAAATAAAATAAAATAAAATAAAAATTGTTTATGTCAAGAGTGTCCCATAACATATCCTAGATAGTATACATAGTATGTAAGCCAGTAGTTTATACTGTAATAGTCTTATTCTGAAAATTAACTAAAACTATCATCAACTTCCAATATTAGTGATAATATACCTCTTTACTTTCTAGTAAACTAAACTACCCTTCTAGTTTTAAATTCTTATCCAAAATATGTGACCAGTATGATTTATAGTGACATAGCATATAAGCTGAAGCCAAAGATTGTTCTGACCCTGTCTTTCACATTCTCAGATAATGCTTAAATAACTTAACTTAGACTTTTAAGAGATCTTCATTAGATCTTGAATAATGAGGTATGAACTATGTCTAACAACAGTAATAGAAGGTAGAGATTTATGAATATTATGAGAATAATACACAGCAGAGGTCTGATAAGATTAGCAGTAAAGATTATAGATTAAGAAGAAGAGAAGTTCACATATTTAGTGGCAGGCATTGGTAGTGTTTGGATTTGAGTTTTGTTATAAATAATTATCACTTACAATTACTACATCTTGCATCTTTCACATATTGTATCAGTTAGCATCTTGTTACTATTGACTCTTCATGTCTACAAGGTGGTTAGTTCATAGATTACAGGTGTTGGGGTTGTTTTTTATGACTCAATGATCAGTTGTGCCTTATATTATCTCAGTCAGTACTTCATGTAGTAGGTAATGCTTCTTCATAATTTTTTCATATTATATAACTTGTTTGCCTCATATACAATGGATATATTCCTTATAGTCATTAGATATATATAGTTGTAGATACAATCCTATATCCTTATGCTTTATCTCATTCTTACTCAAGTCTTTGCCTAAGTCACAACCTGAGCCAAGCTAAAGGTTATAACATATCTTATGTAGTAGTAGAGACCTTTTTATATTCCTCTTATATATGTTATAGACCAACTTCTGAGATATCTGAAACATCTGCTTTCTAACTTCTGAATAGAACTCTAATACATCTAGATATACTTCTACATCTGTCTAGACTTTTAGTCATTCTACTAAAAACTATATCTATAACATTTCCTTAGTTATCCCTTACACTACTATTTCTTAGCCATAGTTCTGACTACAGACTCAGTATATAAGACTAAGTAGATATTCTATAGTCTTTAGTCTGAAAATCAACTAAGAATCCAACTAAGACCTAACTCATCCTCTTACTTCTTTGGCCAAGTCTGACTAAGAATTCTCTTCTTGTTACTCTCTAATCTTCTAAAGTTATTATTATGATCCTAAGCTTAGCTCAGGTTGCAACTAAGGCAAAGGCTTGAAAAAAGAGTAAAGAGATGATTGATTGGTAAAGTATAAGAATACAGAACTGTATCTACTACTATCTATACCTAGTGACTATAAGACATGAGTAAGGTATCTTGGAAAGAATAATAAAGAGAAAATGAGGGAAATATGAAAAAGCCTCTCCTACTATATGAGACACTGACTAATAATATATGAGGATGACACAAGGTGCAGTTATGTTAGATGCAGTTTGCACTTGAAGGTAAAAGTTTGCAGAGTTGGCTTGGTCATGTACAGAGTGTAGAAACTCTATGTCATAAGCTCAGTGATGTTGTTACAATCAACATCTCCTGGATGCAACATAGACTAAGGTCAAGAGTAATGACAACATGATCAGCTATACCATAGTAGTCTCAGTCAGCACCTCATGTAGTAGGTGCTATATCTTTGCTTTGTTCTTATGTTTTATGACTCATTTGCCTCATGTACAACAGACTATTTCCTCATGGCTAATATGTATATATAGCATAGATACACTTCTGTATCCTTATACTTTACCACTTGAATCAATCTCTTACTTCCTCTCAAGTTTTTGCCTAAGTGCAACATGAGCTCTAAGCTAAGATCATAACAGATGTGGATTTGTTGGAACAACCTTGGTCTCAACTTATATGTTATGTCTCCTATGAGCTATATGGTTACAATTTCAGAGGATGGTTTTATAAGGAGTTATAAGAAGAGAGGTAAAGTACATCATTATTGATACCAGAGATTTAGCATTAACTTTAGTCAATTATTAGACTAGCTATTACAAATTAATCACTAGCCTTAAATATATAAAGGAACAAAAGGAGTAGTTAAAACAGATCTCTGAGCAAGTGTTTCAATAGTGAAACACTAAATAGGAGTTCAGACTTGGAGAGAAGAAAACTCTGTGTAAATTTTGAGTAATTTTGTGGAGTTTGAAGAAGATAATTAGACAATAGAAACAGATGAATATGACTGTGAATTTTGACTCAATTAAAGTCAAATAACCATGGAGATTTGACGGAATTAAGTCTATTATAAGGTACTAAACCACTAATGGAGTTTTGGGCATAATTAAGGCCAAATAACTACAGAGATTTGATGTTGTATTGAAGTTAGACATGTCTCAGACATGTTTTAGAGTTTGGGATATGATAAGTTAAATATAAGTTATAAATAAGATAAACCTCAATATATCTGACATGAGGTAAATATCTGTAGAACATGAAGCATAGATCATAGCAATCATAACAATACCCCAGTTTTAGTGTCTATGTCCTCATGAACTTGTCCTAGTCTAGAAATACTAGGTTTCCAACTATGTAAGATGTGTTATGACCTTAGAATTGGCTCAGGTTGCAACTTAGGCAAATACTTGAGTAAGAAAGTAAGAATGAGTCAATTGGTAAAGTGTAAGGATACAAATGAGTATATATATATACAACTATATATATCTAGTGACTATGAGGAGTATACCTGTTGTACATAAGAAAAACAAGTCATAAAACATGAAGAGAACATAAGGAAATAGTATCTACTATATGAGGTGCAGCTGATCATTGAGTTATAAAGGAATATCCCCAACATCTGTAAAACATGTTGCAGAACAATACCCCTATTTTAGTATTCATGTCCTCATAAACTAGTCCAACAATATTAGATCTCTGACCACATGTGATGCCACTGTCTTTTTCATTAGTCCAATGATGATTTGACCTTCCAATATTAATGTAATAAAATATGGTTCATGAGAAGGATCCCCTATATACATTTTGATGGGAAATCCTCTTCTTATTGTATCAGCATTATGTTTTCTTTTGAGAAATTCAATGGCAATCTTGTTTCAATACTGCTTGTTTTGTTCTACTTGGAGTCATATGGATTTATAGTGGGGTGGTGGATAGAATGGTATTGTTTTGATGGGTGACTACATGTACTTTATATATTTATCCAAGTTTTTGATTTTATCCTGGATAAATGTTGGTTCTAAGGTCTTTGCTCTACTGGACTTTGATGATATGTTATAGGGTTTGTAAAAGAGAATATCCTCATCTTGTATTTGGTCTTTTCATTGCTTTTATTTATTGACTATCATTGGTTGTTTGACTCTTGAGTCCTTTTGTTTGTACACATTTTATATCTCTTTGATATATTCTTTGGCATAAGTATTCTCTTTTCCTTTGCATCTATCCAGTTCATTGGCCAGAAGGGTCTGGATGTGATATGCTTGGTTTTCCATATTTCCTTAGATAATGTTTTGTAAGTCTTGTGAAAAACTAAAAAATATCTCTCATGTTCTAGGTTTTGTAACTATTGCTTGCTTGTAAAATTGTTGTTTTGATCTCGACCAATTGAGTATTTGTCATTTCAGCCAGCTTGATGATATTTCGTGGTTAAATCTGATATCTGCCATTGTCTCTATTCCTTATATAATTCTGTAATATTTCTTTGTCCAATCTTTCTTTTTCTGATTCATTGTTTTGACCAAATTCAAGTTATTGAGAGTACATATAGAGTAAGAGTTGGGTAAGCTAGGAGCAGTTGTGAACTGTTGGGATATTTTGAAGATTTTGTGAATTTGAGAAGCTTGAGATGTCAAGTTGAGGTTTTACCCCTCTTTTTTTTTATAGATTTCAACTTGAAATCCTTGACCAATAGTCTTCAATTGCTTCCTTGGTATGTGGTAGCCCTGTTTCTGCTATCCACTGATCATGTTCATTTCCATATCCTTTCTAATGTACCAAAAAATATGTGTTATGTTCTTGTTTTCTATAGTTCTTGACTTCTTTTACTTCATACTCTTCTTCTTTATTGATGATTTCTGGTGGTAGTGATGCTGGATCCATGTGTTGTTCCTTGAAATATGGTTCCTTGCATAATGTCAACAAGTCTTCATTAAACACATTGTGGATCATCCATCTTTCTAGTAACTTTATCTGAAATGCTTCTTGACTAATGTCTTTTGAGATTTTAAAAAATATATATCTCTTTTGGCCCAGTTTCTTTGAGGGTTGTTTTGAGTAGATATTTTTGGCTTTTAGCCACATGTTGTCTCCAACCTTCAATCCTTGTGGGTTTCTTCTTTTCTTGTCAAATTGCTTCTTCATAGCTTCTTTTACTATATTTATTGATATTCTTGCTTTGTCCTAACTCCCTTGTAATCCTTTTAGAAAATCATTCAGTTTTGGTAATTCATTCTGTAATCATATATTTCTTATCATTATACTGGGATTCCACTGCTGATAACTAATCTGTCCAACCATCTTGTTGATGATTCACATAATGTTGCAAGAATACTTTGACTTCTTGGTTGATTCATTCTGTTTGTTTGTCTGTTTGAGGATGATATACCATAAATAATGTTTTTTTCATTTCCAATACCTTCATTAAGTCTTCTATAAATCTTGATACAAATTGATATCTTCTGTTGCTAAGAATTTTTTGTGGTATTCCATGTAGTTTCCAAACTTTGTCTTAATAGACTTTAGCAATCTCCTCTGATAAAACACTCATTGTTGTCACTTTAAGTTGAATCATTTTTGTAAATTAATCCAATATAGCATCTTTTCTGTTTGATCTTGGTAATGGACCAATGATATCAATGCTAATTCCCTGCCATAATACTTCTGGCATTTCCAATGGGTATAATTCTCCTGCTTTCTTCATGTGCTGTATCTTATTTTGTTGACATTTGAAACATTCTTGGATATATTTCTTGATATCATTCCTTATTCCTGGCCATCAGTAATCTCTTTTGATTTGTTCAAGCATGCACTATTGTTCTGAATATCCCACATCTATAGGATCATGATTTTCTTGTAGAATTCTTTTTCTAATTTTGCAGTTATTTGGCACATAAATCTTCCCATTCACATAGACAATCTCATCTTCTTCGCAAGATTGACTGTCTTTCTTTGCTAGTTCTTGAACTACTTCTTATTCCTTAGCACTATTTTTTTTGAATTTCTTTTAGTAAAGTGGTTTCTTCTACCACTTGATTTCTTTATAGTATGGTGACATCTACTATTATATGTTGTCTCTTCCAGAGTTCTTCTTTGAGCATTTGCATATTCTTATTATCTTCCTTGGTATTGACTTGGTCTTTCCTTGATAAAGCATCTGCCTTGGTGTTCATCTTTTCTGGAATATGTTGGAATATGAAGTCATAATATTGTAACTTCAAATATTATCTTGCCTATCATCATTTTAACTTGTGTAGTTTCCTAAAATACTTGAGATTCTCATGATCTATCCAAACTTCAAATCTCTTGGTGGTGTCTAACAAGTATTGTCTCCATTTTGTTAGAGCTTCCACAATTGCAAGTAATTCTTTGTTATAGATCTCATAGTTTCTTTCTGCTGGTTGCATTGTCCTGGATAAAAAACACAATAGGTTTCTATTTTCCTTGTTCTTGAGACAGAACTTCTCCTATAGCATGTTCTGATATATCTATTTCTACTTAGAATTTACCTTTCCTCTTCAGAAGGACAAGTACTGTTTGACTTATTATCTTGTCCTTTAGTTCTTTGAATGCTTTCTGGTATTCTTCTTTCCATTTCCAATCCTTTTTTCCTTTGAGTTTGTTGAGAGGTTTTGCTATATAACTAAAATTCTTGATAAACCATCTGTAGAAATTTGCAAATCCCAAGAAGCTTTCCCCTTCTTTTAACTTGGTAGGAATCTTCCATTCCTTAACTACCTTGACTTTATCTGTTTCCATTTGCACTTGTCCTCTCCCAACTACTACTCCTAGAATCAGGATTTTTTCCATGTTGAAGTCACATTTTGATCTCTTGAAACACAGATTGTGTTTTTCCACTATTTTCAAAAAGTGAATTGTCCACTCTTCTAGTTCTTCTATTGTTTTTGCTATGATTACAAAATCATCCATGTAGTTTGTAAGTATACCTTTATGTAGCAATCTTCAAATATACTGTTCATCATCTGTTGAAATGTTTCTGGCAAGTTGTTATGATATGAGAAAGTGTGGACAGACTTTAGTGAGATATTTATAAATAGTTATATTATTAGTCTACAGTGAGAGAGAGAGGGCACATGACTAGGAAGTCACATGACATTATGTCATAGGGCCTAGAGTAGTCTGGAAGGATCTATAGTCTAGAAGGATTGAGAAGAGTCTAGAGATAAAGTGATGTCAAGGAACATGTTAATAGCATAGTTTCCTCATGGTGTACACATGGTGTATGCATGGATGATAGAGATGAAGAGTAGAGTTTAGGGTATAATATCAGGGCACATATATACAGCATACTGGCCTTGAGGTAGACATATGGTGGATGAGTAATAGAACATGAGGTAGATTAGTAATAGACATGAGGACAGGGCATAGACATTAGGGTAGAACACACAGCAGATGTGTAGTTGTAGCATAGACTATGGATAGTTCATATAAGTAGTTAGTAGAATACTGTTGTGGTTTCCTGTTGAGTTCTCTTGTGAATTACACAACTTGTGTTCCCTACTAGATATCTGCCTTTGAGATTTACTTGTAGTGCTGCTATTGGACATTGGTCTAGTGGTTGCCGCAACACAAGTTGCATAGTCTGAAATATATTACTTGAGGTTTGAATAGGCCTTTGTTCATCAAAAATGCTGCTTTCCATTTGTCTCCTTCTTTGATTCATATAATGTTGTATCTCTAGATTAAGTCTAATTTGTTAAAGTATCTTACCTTTTTTAATTTGTCAATAACTTCCCCAATTAAGGACAGTGGCATCTTGTCTTTTATTATGACTTGATTCAGTTTCCTATAGTCTTATACCAATCATAATGATCCATTCTTCTTTGAAATGTTAAAGTATGGTGCTATATATCTTGACTTGGATTCCACTATTAATTTAGCTTTCAGCTGTTCATCTAACTATTGATTCAATGATTCTTCTTTCTTGATTGTCATTGCATAGGCCTTTGCATTTAGTTCTTTGAGTGCTTCTTCTGTTAAGTTAATTTCATGGTCCTATTCTTATCATTCCAGTAACTTCTCAAATTTTTTCTTGTTGAATAGATGAGTGAAGGGTCAAATATAGTCTGGAAGATCTTTTGGATTTGTTGGATCTGGTTCCTTTCCAACTTCTTGTTGATCTTTCTTCTAAGATTCCATTACCTGTGCTCTTCTAGCTTTAAACCTAATGTCTTAATGCTTTGTCTTACATGATTTTGGATATTTAAGAACTATATTTCACCCTTTTTCCAATTCACTTCTGGATTATACTTGACCAACCAGTCATGTCCTAGAAATATGTCTGTTCCATTGAGATCCATTACAACTACATTAATCTGTTTCTTATGTCTGTTGATTTCTATTTCCAATGGTGCCATCCTTGTTACTTCTCCATTCTTAGTTCTATCTACATTGAATACTTCAAAGAAAAAGTCTACTAGTTTTGTTTGTATCCTTCTATTCTTGACTAATTGCTAATTCATTCCCATATGAGTGTACCTGGAATGTTGTCCTCTATATATAGTTCCTGTTCCTATCTTGTAATCATGTTATCCTTCTGTGGACTCATATCCCTGTTCTACTAATGTTATTGCCACCTTCCACTCCTTAAGTGTCTCTAGTACTGCAATCAGTAAGTATCCAAGTATTGTCTTGATATTGTCTGGTCAAACATTCTTCTTTAATAAGAAGATCATATGTAACTCATCTGTATCTACTTTTATAGCTAGTGCCTCAAATTCTATCATGAAGTCAGCTGTATTCTTCTTTCCTTGCTTAAAGATCTCTATCTTCCATTCAGCATCTACAGCCTTGGTCTTGTTACTAAATGTTATCTTGATCTCTCATATAAACTTGTTTCAATCCTAGATTTCAGTTTCTTTGTCTAGCTCATCAAGCTTTTTCTGGGCATAAATACTAGTTACACTCCTCTAAGGTAGGCAAGGATTGCAGTGATTCTGTTATCTATTTCTATAACTCTGTTGCTCTTGAGGAATAATCTGATTCCTCTCCACCAGTCTTCAAATTTTGTTCTATTTCTGTCAAACCATTCTGGGTCAAGGACTATATTCTTCAGCAATTCTGCCTGTCCATTGTTCTGTCCTACTAGTGCTGTCAATATTTTGTCTTCATTCTCTATTGTTTATTCTAAGGCTTCTTCTGTAATCTGTAGGGATCCTAGCTATTCTGACAATGCCTCTATATCATTCTCTTGACATTGACTTGTCTTGCTGTTTGTGGATTGCACTACACATATATTGTTTCTCTTCAATGGTTAAACTGTTAATTATTGCAGTGGTCTAACCACTATGCACTCTTCTTTTTACAAGGTAAGCCTGGTGACACTTTACTAAATGTTATGACCTTAGACTTGGCTCAGGTTGCAATAGGCAAATACTTGAGTAAGAAAGTAAGAAAGAGTCAATAAGAAAGTAAGAAAGAGTCAATTGGTAAAGTGTAAGGATACAAATAAGTATCTACAGCTATATATATCTAGTGACTATGAGGAGTACACCTGTTGTACATAAGAAAAACAAGTTATAAAACATGAAGAGAACACAAGGAAACAGTGCCTACTATATAAGGTGCTGACTGAGACTATATGAGGCATAGCCAATCATTGAGTTATAAAGAAATATCTACAACACCTGTAAAATATGTTGCAGCCACATTGTGAACATGAGAGGTCAATCATAACAAGATACTACCAGTTTCTTCATAGGTCCAACAATTATTTTTCCTTGTAAGGTTAAGTCAATAAAGAATGGTTTGTGTGATGGTCCTCCTAAATATATCTCAATGGGAAATCCTTGACAGCTTATGTTCAAATTATGTTTCTGCTTGATAATTGGCTACAATTTCTTTCCAGTATTGTGTATTCTTTTCTCTGTCATATCAAATAGTCTTGTAATAGGATAGTAGAAGAAACAAGATTGTTTTGGTTGGTAATTGCAATGTTTTTAGTATCTTTTCCAGATTGTCAATTTCTTCTTGTAGAAGAATAAGTTCTGAAGTTATCAGTATGCTAGGTTCTGATAATGTAGTATATGGTTTGTATAAAAGCAATTCTTCATTTTAAATGACTTCTTCTTTTTGTTTTTCTTTATCAACAATTATTTGTTGAAGAGTGTTATAGTATGGTTTCTGGTAGGCTTTTTGTAATACTTTGATATGTTTATTGACTCTTTCATTTTATTTACCTCTGCACCAATCTAATTCATCAGTTAGTAGTGTTTGAATATGATGTTTTTGTTATTCCATATCTCTGTGGATAATATTCCTTAATTCTTCCAATATACTGTAAATGTTTTTTCTGATCTAGGTCTTATATGTTTCTTTTCTTTGCAGTAAGATAGTTTCAATTGGTTGTTTGCTGTATCAGCCAACTTAACTATATTCTGAACTTGCAACTGGATATCAGCTATTGTTTCTAGTCCTTAAATTATTTTGTGATACTCCTTTGTCCAATCATTCTTTTCTTTGTTCAAAGTTATGATGAGATCTATGTTGTTGATAGTATACACAATATAGGAATTAGAAGAGGTGGGTGCAGTTGTGAATTGGTAAGACATGTTTGGACTTCTTGTTTGCTTGTGTTACTTTTGAGATGTCAATTTGGATTTTTATCCCTCTATTTTATAGATTTCATCTTAAAAGCCTTGCCTAATAGTCTTGAATTGCTTTTTTAGTGTTACAAACTTCATTTAGCTTGTATCTCCACAACCAGTGGACTAATTTTCACAAACTAAGTTGTACTGGAAAGCTCCAAATGAGGTCTATCCACATATATAAGATGTATAAAAGTAACAACAAACAACCAAGATATTAGGTCATCAGTAACTGTAAAAGCTTTGTTTACTAATATCTTATGAATGATTAGATGGATTTACATGATCAAACTTGTGTTAGAAAGTGTTCATCAAACTATTTTTAACAATATATGGTATATTACATAACAATAAGTATTCATAGAGATATAAGCATATCAATGTAGTAACATAATTAGTCATCTTCTAAAATTAGCCTGACAGCTACTATAACAGATGATAGCTCTCATCAGGTATGAGTTTTGATCATGTGATGGCAACAGCTTGCACATGGACCATCACCCTTTTGTATATATATCTCTGTATCTAAGGACTAGACCTCAGACTTAACAATATCAATTTTCATTAATCTTTATCCTTTATTATCTGTATTGATCTTAATTATCATTGTTATCATTATTAAACTTCTAAATCACTCCTAAACCTCTGAGAGTGTACCCAAGATTCAGATATTACAAATAAGTGAGTAGTTCATTTTGTGATAAGATCAAAGAGTTAGTCAAAAAAAAGAACCTTAGTTTATTTTGTTTTTCTTTCTTATCTTTATTTTCTTTTTGGTTTATTTTTTATTTTGGAATCTGGGGTTAGGGTTTAGTGTGACAACATATGTCACTGTTACATGTTTGTCATAGTCACAGTCACATGATTATGTATCACAAAGAACATTATAGAAAAATCTAGCACAATAATGTTAGTCTATATATCAATAGTATATAATATATATGTATATTTAGAATAAACTAGGTTTAGTGTAGCACAGACCATTAGTCAAGTGTATATAACATATATCTAAAATAGTAGACATGATACTTCAATACAAGACCCACTCAGAGTGGACTTTGCTTATAATATCTAGTCTAGCTAAGTAGGACTTAATTCTTGGATTTATCTAGTTAAAAGTACACAACCCTGAGATCAACTAGTAACAAGAAGAGGTTGTTATGACACATTGCCATCTTGGTTTTCCCAGACACTTCTACTCTTTTTCAGATAGAAGTATATAACTTGGACTTTGCAGTAGGAGCTATTCTTTCTCAGAAGTTTAAGGCAAATGGTAAGTAGTATTTAGTAGCATTCTTCAGCAAGTACCTCTCTCTAGTAAAGCAAAAATATAACATCTGTGACAAGGAGATATTAGCAATTATATGAGCTTTAGAAGAATAGTAACACTTTCTCAAGAGAATACCAAACTCTGTAGAGATTTAAACAAACTATTGAAGCCTGAAGTACTTCATAACAGTCAAGAAGCTTAATTAGAGACAAGCTTGCTAGTCTCTGTACTTGGCAAGGTTTGACTTTATGCTCCACTATTATCTAGGCAAGTTTATAGAAAAACCCAATATACTTTCTCAATAATCAGACTATAGAGATGGATCATATAACAATGAAAATGTGGTCCTGCTCAAACCAGAGCTACTGGCAGTTTGTGTATTAGAGGGAGTAGCTTTTAAGAGTAAAGAATGAACTCTTCTAATGGATATCTAATAGAGTAATAGACTCACTTAGTATGAGAAACCAGTGGCTAGAGCTGTAAAAGAGCTCTGACAGTCTTCAGTAGAAATAATACATTTGTTGAAGTAGCCTGAGGTAAACAGTCTCCTTTTATTTCATGGCAAGATTTATATTCTGAACATTCACAAACTCTGCTGGTGCCTTGTTTCCCTTTATTACTGTTATATACTAAGTCTATCTATCTGGAAAATACATCTCTGTGGTAATACTACCTCCTCAAACATCTATTATACAAGCCTGTTTTCCATAATGGCTATCCTTCTTCCAACATATCCCAGTGATAGTGATGCAACAATCCAGATATCCTATCTTCTATAATGGAAATACTCCTATTTGACTTGGTCTTCTATAGCAGAGTCCTACTTCTATTAGTGTCTTACCACTGAAACTCCAAGCATCTCTTATAGTATATAAGACTAGTAGTTATACTATAATTTGCTAGTCTGATAATTGACAAAGATAATTCTTATTGAACTTGATCTCTAGTGTTCAATGATGACACACTAATCAGTACTCACTTCCATCTTGGACTTCTTCCTTTTATCTGAAGTTGCAACCATACAGCAGATAGATGGTGCAGCATATAAGCTAAAGCCAAGATTGTTCCACAAGTTTATGTCATCTAGCACAGAGTTTACATACTCTGCACATTTCTGAGCCAATCCCATAGACTTCATTTTCCAGTATGAACTATGCCTGACAATTACAATACCAAGATTGTTGGGTATGCTGAGTACTGAAAAACATTAGAACTCATATCTCAGAGTTATTGGTAACCTTAGATATCTAGATATATTAGTCAATATATTAGCATCTGTAATTAATTGTTACGATCGATGTCTCTAGGAAACAGCATGGACATGGGTAAAGGGTATGATGACATGATTGGCTGTGCTACATGTAGTCTCAGTCAGCACCTCATGCAGTAGGTGTTGCTACCTTGCTTTATCCTTGTAGTTTCCGCATGTTCTAATCCTCATGTATGCCTCATGGTTGGACAATGGACTTGTATAAGGAGCGTAGATACATTCCTGTATCCTTACACTTTACCACTTCAATTAATCCCTTATACTTCCTCAAGTCTTTGCCTAAGTGCAACCTGAGCTCAAGCTTAAGGTCGTTACACTAATATCTGTAAACTAAGTCTATCTGGTACTTATCACTCAGAGAACTAACTTTGTTGGCTGTACCAAATACAAGGTGGGATACTATTAGTATGAACTTTGTGGTAGAACTTCTGGAATTGTCAGGATATAACACAATAATGACTGTAATAAAATCTATCTCCAAATGGGTATATTTTGTTCCAATATACACTGCTGTCACCCTAGAAGAATAGCAAGATTGTTCCTACACTATGTATGGAGATGTTATAATCTTTATAACCATATGATATTAGATAGAGGCATACAGTTTGTTGTACTCTTTATCAGAGAACTCTGCCACTTACTTAGAGTTGAGATTGTCTCCTTTATAGCCTAGTATCTGCAGTCAGATAAACAGATTGAACAAGTGAACCAAGAGCTGGACCAGTACTTCTGGACCTTTGTGAACAAACAGCAGAGTGATTGGTATAATCTTCTTGTTATGGTGGAGTTTTAGCATAACAATTATATATACTCTTTAATACAACAGCCACTCTTTCTTCTGGATATTAGACAGCTTTTGCAAATGTGCTTTGAACTATACCAATGGGAGTCCAAGCCAGAAAGTGTCTCCAAGTTTATGAAAAGGATAAAGTCCATACTTGAGAAAGCTAAGTTTACTATTTAGAAATTTTGGGACAATATGGCCAAGTACTGCAATCAACATTGCATTTATGTTCTAGTGTTCAAACATGGTGATAAGATGTTATTAGACTCCTCAGATATTCATACAACTTGCTTCTTTACCAAGTTGTCACACTACCTGTTATGACTTAAGTTCTTAAAAAAAGATAAAAGGTAACTTTTGTATTAAGTAATATAAAAGAACTCAATAGAGTTCCAAGTACAAGCTAGTCTATCTTATATAATTCAGACCATGGTCTGTGTTCACACTGCAACTAATCTATACTAAAGTCCATGTGCTTTTCATAAAACCAACATATTATTACTATACTGTATAATATTATCTATTCTAGAATCTTCTATGTTCTTCTCTGTACAACTTGTAACTTGTGTGACAGTCACACATGATATCATGTCACAGTCATTTGTCTAAGTCTAAGATAATAAAAACAAAAATAAAATCTAAAATACAATGAAAGGAAAATAAAAATAAAAATAAAAGAGTAAGAAAGTAAAATAAAGTAATATCATTTGAGGCTTCTTCTCATATTATAAAGACTGTATCTGATGCTCCATGTTGTCAAGCTTACTGCTACTTCCTAAGACCTTCTATATGAAATTTAATGTTATGATTCTAAGCTTAGCTCAAATTACAACTTAGGCAAAGACTTGAAAAAGGATAAGAGAATGATTAATTGGTAAAGTATAAGGATATAGAACTGTTGTTAGAAGCAGTTTACACTTACTAGGATGTCCACAGATATAGTATAGAAGATAAATCAAGTATTGGGAGCTTATCAAGATTCTCAGATAGAAATACAAGACAGAGGTAGTATGCTATACAGACTACAACCTTGGCTTCAACAGAAGATGTTATATATAGCTTAATTCTATTATATAACTATAATTTAGGAAGAGGATTGATAGAGAGTAAGAGTGAGTGTGGTACTTAATCCAAGTTGATTATCAGACTAAGGAATTATATATAGTAACTATTGTTCTTAAGGGGATTCTAATAATAATATATTATATATACTCTGGCTTTGTTGGATACTGTAGTTTTGCTAACTGAAACTTTATGAGATTTGATGTAAAATGGAGAGACTCTTGTCTATAGAGTAATAGGTGACTGAAACAAAGTAGAATCTAATCTAGAAGAGAGTAAATGTATTTGGATAAGTTTGTTATTATCCAGGACAGATAGTGAATATCATTGGCTAGTATATGACAACTGTATCTACTACTATATATACCTAATGATCATGAGGAATAAAGAAAAGCATCCTTAAAGAAACAATAAAGAGGGGATATGAAATATATGAGGATGTCTCTATCACTACATGAGGTACTAATAGATATAACATAAGGAAAATACAAGATGTAGTAGTTATGAGTCAAATATGAAACAAATTCTTAGCCCATATTGAGGATGAGGTAGATATAAGATAAATATCTATAATATATGAGGTACTGATTATAACAATATCTTCATTTCAATGTTTATGTTCTCATAAATCCATCAAAACTAAATCTCTAACTATATATATTATTACTATTTTCTTGGTAGGTTTTATAACAAGCTGTCCTTGTACTGAGTCAGCTATGAAGAATGGTTTATGTGGTGGTCCTTCTATATAGATTTTGATAGGAATTTCTTAACAACTAGTATCTGCATTATGCTTTTGCTATAAAAATTAATATACATGTTATTCCAATATATTCTGTTCTTTTCTCCATTAGTTTGTAGAGTTTTGTAGTATTGTGAAAGTAAGAACAATATGGTTTCAACTAATGCCTGCAGCATCTTTAATATTTTTTCCAGGTTATTAATTTTGTCTTGTAGCCCTTGGGTATTTAGCAATAATATTTCACTTGAGTTAGATGTCAATATATTATAGAGTTTGTATAATAACACTTCTTCATCTTGGACAATGCCTTCTTTCTGTTTTTCTTTGTCAATAATTATTAGTTATGACACATCTTGGTATAGATCTTGATATGCCTCTTATAATATTTGGATATGTTTGTCTACTTCTTCTTCACTCTTTTCTTTGTATTGATCCAATTCATTTGCTAGTAGAACTTAAATGTGATAAGCTTGCCATTCCATGTCTCCATAAATAATGTTTCTTAGTATACTATAGATATCTCTACTAATTTGTATCTTGTAAGTTTCTCCAGTTTGCAATAAGACAGTTTTAATATCTGCTAGTTGGTTGTTCACTACATCTGCTAATTTAATGATATTTTGAGTTTGTAATTGAAGATCCACCATAGTTTCTAATTCTTAAATTATCTTGTGATATTTCTTCATTCAATTCTTCTTTTCTTTGTTTAAAGTCATAATGAGATCTATATTGTTAATAGTGCAAGTAACATATGGGTTAGAGGAGGTAGGAACAGTTGCAAATTGGTAAGACATAATTTGGATTTAGATTTCTCATTTGCTTGTAATGATTTGAGATGTTGATTTGGAGTTTTACTCTCTTTTTTATAGGTTTTATCTTGAAAGCTATACCTAATAATCTTAAATTGTCTCTTTAGCATGTAGTAATCCTATTTATGCTATCCATTGGTTATGCTTGTTTCCATAACATTTTCAGTGGACTAAGAATTGCATATTACATCCTTGTTTTCTGTGATTCCATACTTCTTCAACTTTGTATTCTTCTTTCTCATTAATAATGTCTAGTGGTGGTACTATCTCCATATGTTGTTCTTTGAATTGGGGTTCCCTGCATCATGTCAGCAGATCTTCATTGAACACATTGTATATCACCCATCCTTTTAGTAATCTTAGCTGAAATGCTCCTTGTTCAATATCCTTTATGATTTCAAAAGGTTTATATCTTTTTTGGTCCAGCTTCTTTGAAGGTTATTTTTATTGGATATTTTTAGCTTTTAGCTACACATTGTCTTCTTGTTTTAGTTCTTAAATATTGTCTTTTCCTATCAAATTGCTTCTTTATAACTTCTTTTGCCATTTTCATTGACATCTTTGCTGCTTTCCAACTCTTCTGTAGTTCTTTTAGGAAGATCTCCAGTTTTGGTAATTCTATCTTTATTGTCAGATTTCTCTTCTAAGAGTATCTTCCAAAGTTAAGTTCAAATAGTGTGTGTTCTGTAGCTGAGTGTTTCTTATTGTTATACTGAAATTCTGCTACTGACAACTATTTCATCCAATAATCTTGCTAATAATTGATATAGTGTCATAGAAAGACTTTAACTTCTTGATTGATTCTTTCTGGCTGGCTGTCTATTTGAGAGTGATATGCTATGGATAAAATTCATTTCATTCCTAATACCTTGTTTAGATCTTCTATAAATTGTGATGCAAATTGGAGTTTCTATTACTAAGAATCTTTCTTGGAACTCCATGGATTTTCTATATGTTATCTCAGTAAATTTTGGCAATTTCCTACAATAATACTGCTATTGTTATTGCTTTAAGTCTAATTATCTTTGTGAATTAATCTACTATAACTACAATTATATCTTTGCTATTCTTCATGTATTACACTTTGTTTTGGTGGCATTTCTGACATTTTTAAACATACTTTTTGATGTTGTTTTGTATTACTGGCCACCAATAGTTCTTTTTGATTAATTCAAGCATCATTTGTTGTTCTAGATGTACTATGTCTGCTAGTTCATGGTTTTCTTATAGGATTCATTCTCAAATATTCTAATGTTTGGAACATAGATCTTCTCTTCCATATACACTGCTCTGTTATCTTCCCATACTTGACTATCTTCTTTCTCCAATTCTTTTTGAGCTTTTTGTACATAAAAACACATGCTATATAAAGAGAGAAAAGGAATTATGAAAAATAAAAGAATAAAAAGAAAAGAACCTAAGGGAAATAAGAGAAATTATTAGAACAGCTAGTGAGCAATTCAATCAATTGATACATTCTCCAAACAAAAAAGCTCTGTTGTAGAATTTAAGTTTATACTTGCCTATTGGTGCATGGTTGACTATTGCTCTTGTAGCTCTAGCACAGAGTGAATTAGAGTGTCTGAAACATTTGAGCTATAGTCTACCATTTGTTATTGACAGTTTGATTGGAAGTAGGTCATCATCTAAAAGTTCTATAAAATATTATTCTTTGTCATCTGATGCCTGAAAAGCCATTTTCCAGCTGTTAAGAATGTTATTATACTTATTTTTCCTGCTAAAGTCCTAAGATGATTAACATGGAAAGATAAGTAAAAGGTTGAGATTCTTTGTTTATTTGTCAACTATGTTGTGAAGATACCATCTTTGATTACTTGGGCAGTTCCAAAACTGAATAAGATTATTATTACCTCTCTTGAAGAATTCTCTGAGTTCATAAGAGATAGATGCAGACTGTTATTGATATAGGTGCAACAATGAATTAAAAATTCTCTTAGCAGCATGGATAGAGTCTGTGATGACAACAATTTGATTCATATTGGAAAGATGGATGGCTTGATTAATACCACATATAATAGTGAAAAGTTTAGTTTCAGTAGACATGGCATTAATCACATAATATATGGTCTTGATGACTAGGTTATTGTTATTATGGATATAGGCTATTGATATGGCAATCTGATTCTTGATGCTTACATTTGTTACAACAATCATTAATAGAGAGTCAGATAACATTTGAATGGTAATATTGTCAAGATTTTGTAAGTGGTTCTTGATGTCTTGTTTGCTTTTCCTATTTAAAGAGTGAAAAGAAAAACAATTAGGAAATATATCTATAAGTCTGTTCCCTGGTGAAAATTTATAATTAAAAGGAGAAAAGAAAGGATAGCTTTATTGGTATAAAAGTTTATGTGTTAATGAAACAATAGTTTTCAATTGAAAATAAATCTTAGATAATGCCAAGTGGTCTTGGGCCATAAGACTGATTCTTTTAGAGGTGTAAGGTCAAAAAGGGAAGGATCAAAAATACCCTGTGATCTAGAAAAATAGAAAACTTCTGTTTTTCTATGTTTTATGATTAGCCCAACTTTTGTAAGAAGATTGGAAATAACATTGTAGCTATAGAAGAGGTTTGTATTAGAAACCAAAATAGATTTATCCTGTGAAATAAGAAGTTTATTGTCTACAAATGAAATTAAGATTTTTAAATTTTTTAAATGTTTTTCAAAAATATGAAAAATAGGTGAAAGATATAAAGCAGAAAGAATTGGTGCAAGAGCTGATCCCTATCCTACTCCAATGTCAACATTGAAAAAAGAAAAAAAAAGCTGTTCCAGAGATATTTTATTTTTCTATCTACTAAATAGTTTTGAAAGAAGATTAGGACTTTGGGATCAAAACTAGCTTTGTCTAAGACTAATGAAAGTACTTGGTGGTTTAGTAATGGAAAAAATTGTGCAATATAAAAAGCTAATATGCTAGTGGTACAATGTTTAACCCATTCTATATGTATAGAGTAGATGAGTGCAATACCTGCATCTAAGGTAGATCTCTGTTTAAGACCACCCAATTGACATGGGTAAATGAAATTGTTAGAAATTATCAAGAACTGCATTCTTTTGCCAATAACTTTCTCAAACAATTTACTGATTATGTTGAGTAAAACAATAGATTGATAGGCTTTAGGAGTATTATATAATTCCTTGTTTGGTTTAGGAATTACAATGGTGGTCAAAGTTTTAAAGTGCAATGGCCAATGACCTAAATTGATACATACATTAGTAATATTAATGAATCTCTTGAAACATATATTGTCTTTGATTATTCTCTTGAGATATCTCCAAGATAGTTTGTCTGGTCCAGGAGTTGAGAAGTTTTTACATTTCTCAATTGCACTAATAAACTCTTCCTTTGAGAATGAATTCCATTTTGTGACTTCTTTACCTGGGATTTCTTCCAGTAATTAGAAATCCATCTAATGATTTTGAGCCAAATTAAAAGATAAATAAAGAGCTTGCTATATGTCATTGAGCTTGATGCATGGTTTACCATTATACTGAACCACTTTAATAGCTGGAAGTTTGTGTTTTTTCACCCAGTTCATGAATTTCCAAGGCCCATATTTTCTGTTAGCAATTTCTTGAATCTTTAAATCAAAGAATTTGTGCTTTGTCTTTTTGACAGTACTCTTGAATTATCTCCAGTCTTCAATATACCTGGTTCATCAATAGTTTTCAAGATCTTTGTAGTATTGTTTGTTCCACCACTCCTTTGAATGTTTCATGATATTAATGATTTTTAAGTTATTATAACATATTCTTTCAGTAATATTAGTAAGTGATTGGATGATTTGGTTAAGGGCTTCTTCATTTTGAATGTTCTCTATATTTATTCATTTGATGGCCTCAATGAGTTTGTTTATGAATTTATTCTCTTCTTTGCTATTCTTGACAAATATGTGCTTTCTGATTTGAATATGTTCTTTGAAGATTGAGATATTGACTGTGAGGAAGGCATGATCTGAGCTTAGTCTCCAATCAGGGTGAATGGTATGATTATTATATTTCAAAATTCTAGTCTAAGGAACATGAGATCAATGACTAAGTTTGAATCTTGCTAGTTGTCTGAATATTTAGTAGGGATTCATTTAGTAGGTCTTGACAGTTCTAGATAAAGAGAGTCTGCAATATTGAAAAGGTCAGAACTATATTGAGAATAATAAGGAAAGTTCAGATCCCAACTACAGTCTAATGTTTAAATTGCCTGTTATTATGAGAATATTGTTGATATTGACCTTAGTATCCTTAAGATACTTTAAGATCATCTGAGATGAGTCTGAATATACATTGATTAAGAAATATACCAAACCCTGATTAAAAAAGAAACACAAGAAATGTCTCTATAATTAAAAATATCATTTCTCAAAGAAAATCAGAGAGAATATAATCAGATGTTGATGTAGATTATGACTCTTGGAGATTTATTATCTTGAGATGGGTTTCTGGAAAATGTTGTCTAGTTTGAATAGTTGGGCACTCCTACTAATTCTTCTTCTTCTACATTTCTTGGACTTGGTATGAAGTGTATATATAACCAAGATAGTTCTTGGATGAAAATGATATTAAATTCATATTAAGTTTCAAGAATTGTGTTGATTACTAAATTGTTCTTGCAAAAATTTTGCAAAAAAATCTTAATATTATTCACAATTATACTTTGTTGCTATTTACATATAAACAAATCAAATTGTTTCCATTTTCTTAGATTTCTTAATACTTTTTCACATACTATTCTTTGTTGAAATAGTGTTTCCAAAAGGGGCATGTATTAGAGTTGGCCTAATATTTGCCCTTGTAGTTGAGGCATTTGAATACATAAAGATATGGTTCTTCTTGTTTTATCTCAAGTCTTAGCAGATTGATCTTGAAGTTCACCTTGCAATACCATGTAAAGTAATAGTGGTGTTTGCTCTTGTATAGCTCATTGCATTTGATGTATTTTGATTCTTGTATTCTGCATAAGAATATCATATATTCCTACTTCCAGCAGTTTTTGTACTAAAGAATGCCAGGGTTTATGTTTGTACTATAAATAGTAACAATGTGTCTTCCTATATTGAAATATCTATTGATTAGCATCTTTGTGTTCTTACCACTCTGAGCATTCCAGATATCTATCCAGATGACTGCCATATCTGATTTGGAAAAAGCCTTGATAACTCTTGGTTTGGAAGCAAGTGATAGATTATTGAATATGTGGTTAGACTTGATGACCAATTCAATAAACTCTAAGCTAATGGAAACATTAGTATTATTTATGAAATATGAGACTCTTATTATTTTTAAATAAGACTTTGACTGAGGCAGTCTTGGAATATTCTCTAATGTAATATTCTCAATATTATTAATATAATTTTCAATGATCTGAAGGTCAGATGAAGAAGCCATGGAATTTGAGACAATGGTAATTCCTATTGATTCTGAACAAATATAGTCCACCATAATCTTGGACTTGATGTTCTTAAGTGCTCTGTTAGTATTAGTAATATAAACACTTGATAATGCCATGATTTTGTCAATGTTATCCTTGCTCATCAGAATTATAACCTGTTTGTGGGATAGTCTTTTGATGGTCATTTTGATATATGGTTTCAATTTACTCATACTCATATTATTAATAAACTTATGAATGTTCTCAATCTTTCTAGCTAGTAGACTTGGGTGGTTTTCTTTTAGCTTGATGATATCTAATACCTTGGGATTTGTCACTTGGACATAAGATTTCCTGGTATTTAAGTGAGCCTTTGATGTAGAGCTTTTATCTTTGCTAAGAAACTTTTCCAACACTTCCTTGAGTGGGCACACAGAAATAGGAGAAAGCTTTATAATTTCAGCCACTTTGTCTTTTTTTTTGCCTGAAGTTAAACCTGAGTTAATATCCAGCAATTTGGGAGTAAATTTGTTTGACATCTTGACCCTAAAAGAGGTATTATCCTTGTTAATGGACAGCAAATCCCAGTTAACTTCATAGATTGCAGAAATAAAGTGCCATGCTGCTTTACCAAAATCTTGCAATTTAGCAATGTCAGTTGTCTTATATTTTTCCATTTTTCTAGCTTTAATGAAGTCAGCTATTTGCAGTAAAGAAATGAATATATTCTTGGAATCAATTTCCAAGAACTCTATGTGTCCAAAAATAGGAATGGGGTGGATCTTGTCATCTCAAGCATTGGGTTCAGTAGGACTATTAATGTTATAATTGATTAGGACTTCAAAATAATCCTACCTTGTATTTGGACCATGTTAACTATTTGTTAAGCATGCCTTATAGAGAAACAACATGTTGTTTAGGGCTAATGCCTCATTGATATTGCATTGTTTTCCTTTGGGGTTATTACCAGTTACTGAACTATTGGAGATGTTGGTCTCCTCTACATTAGTATATAAAGAACAAGAATTGTACTCATATTCAACTTGGTTAGCCCACAAAGAGTTGATGCTCTGGATCTCTATGCATTCATAGTATGGTTTTGACAAAGCTTTAGAGATGATAGAAGAATCTCTAGAGTTATTGTTTGTTGACATAGGTAACCTCCCTCTAAGAGAGCTCATAACAACACTATTCTCCATTATATTGTTTTTTTGAATTTTTTCTAAGATTGTAGTTTTTCCTATTATTTGATGTTCTCTGAACATCACTATTTCTGCTTCTATACTAATTCTTCTTGTCTATAACTTGTCTTTTAGCATTTTGATATCCTTATTGTCATTCTTTATATTCACTTGATCTTTTCTTGATAAAATGTCTGCTCTTATACTTGTTTTTCCTGGAATATACTACAAAATAAAATTGTAATCTTGCAACTTGAGGTACCATCTTGTTTGTTATCTATTGAGTTTGTGTTGTTATAACTCAAAACTCTTAGAGTTGGATTAAGAGGTAACCTTGTATTGGGTAATACAAGAGAACTCAATAGAGAACTCTGTACAAGATAGTCTACCTTATATACCTTGGACTCGTGGTCCATGCTAGCTATTTCTACCCTACTCTAAACAGCCATGTGTATACTATAAGGCCAACATGTGTTTAACACATTATATGACATCATCCTTCCAGAACCTTCTACGTCCTTCCTTGTATCATGTGACTTGTGACCATGTCATCTAATGTGACCTGTCATGTGACAGCATGATCTTTGTCACTTAACCCTAACTCTAGTTCTAAAAATAGAAAATAGATCAAAAATGAAAATAAAATGGAAAAAAGAAATAAAAATCAAGTTCATCTTTAGCAATCTTGACATGTGTGGTTCCCTGAAATATTTGAGATTTTCATGATCTGTCCAGACTTCAAACTTTTCAGTAATATACAATAAATATTGTCTCTATTTTATTAGTACTTTCACTAAAGCTAATATTTCTTTGTTGTATATCTTATGATTTCTTTCTACTACCTGTATTGTTTTTGATAAAAATGCAATTGATTTCCATTTTCCTTCTTATTTTTGGGATATAACTCCTTCAATTACATATTCTAATACATCTGTCTCTACCCTGAAATTTCCTTCTCTTCTAGAAAAAATGAGTACTGGTTAACTTGTAATCTTTTCTTTTGATTCTTCAAATATCTTTTGATATTATTTTTCCCATTTCCACTCTTTATTTCCTTTAAGTTCATTGAGAGATTTTGATGTATAGCTGAAGTTCTTAATAAAGCATCTATAGAAATTTGCAAATCTTAGGAAAATTTCCACTTTCTTTATCTTGGTAGGAG
>Ga0157364_1000638_pt1 | contig 25510 bp, 23 predicted proteins | sample AttsexASBM2_FD_111476 | JGI IMG/M metagenome (GOLD analysis project Ga0157364, IMG submission 111476) | Fungus gardens microbial communities from leaf cutter ant in Ribeirão Preto, State of São Paulo, Brazil - Atta sexdens ASBM2 | ecosystem: Host-associated > Fungi > Mycelium > Unclassified ... | reverse complement strand
TAGGAATAAAAACAATCAGTGGATATCTAAAACAGGATTACCACATGCTAGGGAGGTGATTGAAGACTATTGGACAAGAATTTTAGATCAAAACCTATAAAAAAGAGAGATAAAACCTCAATTCAATATCTCAAGTTTTACCAACAATTGAGAAAACTAGTCAAATAGCTTAACAATTTACCACTGTACCCACCTCCCCAAACCCTTACATTGCTTGTAATGTTAAAAATATGAGTCTTATCTTAACTCTAAACCAAGAGAAAAAGAATTGGACAAAGAAGTATCATCACATAATTTGAGGACTGGAAAGAATAGCAGATATACAATTAAAAGTGCAAAACCTGGTCAAACTGGCAACTGTAGTGAACATTAAATTAGCTGACATTGAAACAACATTATTACAAGCTGGAAAAATATACAAAAAACAAATCAGAGAAGATATATACAGTATTGCAGATGAATTATAAAATGTGATACATGGAGACATGGAGAGGCAGATGCAACACATTCAGAAGTTATTATCAGATGCATTGAATAGATGCAAAGGAAAAGAACACACACAGGTTAATGAACATATATAGTAAATACAGGAGGCATATCAAGAAATGACTGAAGAGTTCCATCAATTGACAAATTCTAACAAAGGAAAACAATAAGAAGGTGTTATTCAAGATGAAGACATGTTTTTATACAAACCATATGACATAACTCCTGAACATGAATGATTCAAGATATCTGAACCTATATTCACACAAGAAGAAGTCAACAATTTGAAAAAGGTATTAAGAACACTATAAGCACTAGTCAAGACTGTTCCATTTTATCCAGCACTGCATTACAAAACTCTACAAAGTCATGGTGAACAAGACAAACAATGCTGGAAGTAAATTGTTGTAGAATTTATTAAACAAAAACATAATGCAGATATAAGTAGACAAGAATTTCCAATCAAAATGTTCATAGAAGAACTACCATATAAATTCTTTTTTATTGCTTTACATTTACAAGGAGGAATTGTTATAGGACTAACAAAGAAGTTGATTGCACCATATGTGGCTGGAGATTTAGCATTTTTGGACTAGTTCATGGGAACATGAATACTAAAAAAAGGGTATTATTATAATTGATATCTCATGCTTCACAGGTGGTTGCTTAATGAAAACATGTGTTGGGGTGATTTTGTATTATGACTCATTGTTCTACTATGTCTTGCTAAATTCTCATATATGCTCAGTTAGCATCTTATGTAGTGGTTGAGGTTTCCTCATGTTTTTCTCACTTCTTTCTCAAGGATGCCTTATGTATAACTCATGGTCATTAGGTATATATAGCTGTAGATCCTTTCTTGTATTCTTATGCTTTACTAATTGATTTATTCTCCATAGTTGCAACCTGAGCTAAGCTAAGATCATAACACATAAAATTTAGAGTAGGTTAGTTATAGTATATGCTACTATGGTGTAAAATACTTTTTCATGAGAAAATATACTCTTATCAAGTTTTTGAGCACTTAAGACTTATTCAAAGGCTTTAGCAAGAAAACTTAATACTCCTAGATAATACCTAAAGCTCTTTCAACCAAAACTAGCTTAAGAGATGGTATAGTAGCTATCAATCAAACTAGATCTCAAAAAGATAAGTTTTTAGAGATACAAGATACCACAGTACTTAAAAAAATAGCTATAAAGAATGGACACTCATCAATACAATCAATAAAGTTATAAATGTTCAGACAGTAGAATAAAGTAGGAATATGACTAATCAGAAGCCAGAGGAGTTATAAATAACCTCACAAAGCAGGAACAGCTAGTGGGAAACAACTAAAGAAGAAGAGAACTGGTACATACAAGCAGGACAAAAATATTGGGTGAGTGTTGGATAGAGAATAGAGAGAAGGCTATGTACTTCTAACATAAGCCATGAGAAGAGAGAAGTAAGAGAGAGAACCTCTATCCAAATTCCTCCACTTGTAAGTAGTTTAATTGCTATTTTCTTGAATGAGTATTGTTAGTATCTACTTTCACTTTCAAGCAAGTTTCAGAGAGTTTTAGTGGCCTGGAAAAGACTGGCAAGGTGAGTATTAGTTTGTTATAACCTAAGTTCAAATAATAGAACAAAAGATGACTCTTATATTAAGTAACACAAGAGAACTCAATAGAGTGCCAAGTACAAGATAGTCTACCTTATATACTACAGACCATGGTCTATGTACATACTACATCTAACCTATCCTAAAGTCCATATACTTTCTATAAGATCAATATATTATTGTTATATTATATGATATTATCTATTCTAAAACTTGTATTGGGTTAATACAAGAAGACTCAATAAAGTTTCTAGTACAAAGTGTCTACCTTATATATGCTAGCTAGCTGGTTTGTGTGAGACCAATACTAACCTACCCTAAAGATCATGTGTTATCTACAAGGTCAATATATAATAAACATGTTATTATGATGTTATTATTCTGCAACCTTCTATATTATTTTATGTGATATATGATCATGTGACAGTTACTGTGACATATGTAACAGACTTGTGATAGTTACTTGTGATGTCACACTATGACCCTGACCCAAAGTTTATCATAAAAATAAAATAGCAAATAAAATAATAAATAAAATAAACCAAGTCTATTGTCTTAAACTCTAACATTAGTGAAGTTTACAACTTCAGGGAAATTCTAGATTATATTGTTCAAATAAATAAGCACACAACTCACTTTTAGTAAAATCCTAAGAGAACAAAATATAATTTTCTAGAGGTAACAGCTACTCTAAGTATTCAAGAGTTCATTTTAATCAAGCAGATACATCAGGTAGAACATTTGGTAACTTAGCTACAAAATCATAGTATCAGATAGCCAGAAACCTTAATGGATTATTACCAGATAGTGAAAGCTTATTGGTTGGTGGCTGAACAAGGTGGGTTGATAGTTATGAGAGAGTACATGAAAGTCTACAGTAGTACTGTGGGAGACAAGAGAGTCTAACAGTGTTATGATAAAATATCAGTATATAATTTGAGAGATAAGGGATTTATAAGGTCAACTTGGACTTTAACATATACTATAGACTCAACTTTAGACAAGGTAGTAGATTTTTCTACAGGTTCTACATTTGTATTATTTCCATACTGTTAAGACAACTGACAAAATTCCATGGAATTCACAGAGTTTGCTCCAGAAGAAACCTAAGTCTATTTCATAAATAATATAACAAATAAAGACTCATCTTCAGGAGAAACCTAAGAAAACAGAATGAGGTCTCCTAGAGGCAACTACTATGTTAAGTACTCTAGAATATATTCCAATCTGGCAGAATAGTGCTAACCAAGCTAGAAATGATAGGGTCTAAGTAGTCAGGCACTCTTGATAGAAACATCTAGAATAGTGTTATAGTAGATACTTATCTAACGTCAACCAGGGGTATATAGCAATGATTAGGAGAGTATAGGGAGTAGTTAGGGCTGAGCAGGAAGAGTACCAGGGAAAGTGTAGAAATCTCCATAATTTTGAGATCAGACTTTGGAGTTTGTATGTTATAAGACAAAAGTATAGACAGACTTTTAGGGTTAGGGTTAAGATATTGTAGTATTATTATTATTAGTCTATGATGAGAAAGAGAGGGCATGTGACTTCCCAGTCACATGACATGATGTCATTGGTCTAGAGTGGTCTAGAGTGGTTTAGAAGGATTGGAAAGAGTTTAGAGATAGAGTGATGTCAAGGAACATGTTAACAACATGGGTTCCTTATGCTGCTATTAGACATTGGTCTAGTGGTTGCCACAACATTGTGGTCCCCTTACACAAAAGTATTTGTTCTTAGACTGAGTTTTGTGTTATTATTCTGGTTATTCTTTCTACTTCTTCCATAGGTGTAGAGCTTATAGACATTTTGCTACCTTATCTTGTTTTCTCCAGATATATAATAAGAAAGACCTTGATCTGAACTCTTCTACTATTATTGTTATTGTTATAGCTGAATTTTGCTCTTAGGCATTATTCTTTCTACTAAGCCTTACTTCTTCTTCTCTCTTATTTTTCCTTCAATGCCTATTTATATTTGTTGCTTATTCATACTATTAGTTAATATTTTTAAAAGAGTTTTTTGCCTCCATTAGTTTTCTTTTAATTTGTTTGCTCATATCTCTTTTTATAGTTTTGTTTCTCTGCTTACCTACTTTAATTCTATTACTTTTGCTAACTCATTTTTCCTTCTATTTTTGGCTAAGTTATAAGTTCTCACTTACTTGCACTTTTTTGATCCAATGACTTATTTGTGTTACGATTGATGTCTCAAGAATGCATCATGGAGATGGGCAGAAGGATATGACAACATGATTGGCTGTACCATAGTTATTTCAGTCAGCATCTCATGTAATAGGTACTCTTGCCTTGCTTCATCCTTATTGCTATCTCATGTTATCTAACTCATATGCTTCATGGACTACACAATACTTTTCTTCTTTGTAGTATATATAGCGTAGATACTCTCCTGTATCCTTATGCTTTACCAATTCTATCAACTCTTATCTTCTCTCAAGTCTTTGCCTAAGTGCAACCTGAGCTCTAGCTTAAGGTCATAACATTTGGTAAAGCGTCGACAAGCTCATCTTGCAAGAGAGGTGCATACAAATAAAACTAGACAGAGTTATCTGTCGAGAACGAGACATGTGTAGTGTAAACTATGAAGAGGAACCAAGATGAGTTTGAGAAGAACAAATGATATCAAGATATTGTCAGAAAGACTAGGATCCTTACAGATCACAGAAGAAGCCTCAAGTGAGTACAAAAAAATAAGCACAGATGAAATATCGACAGCACCAGTACCAGCAACAGCAGTAGCAATCAGCAAGAATGCACAGGCAGTGATGCTGAAGAATATAGTACTGGACCCAGAGTAGTTTGACAGTAACCGAACAAAATTCAAAGACTAGTGGAGAGAGATGAGATTATTCCTCAAAAGCAACAGGGCCATGGAGACCGATGACAGGATCACAGCAATCCTAGCTCATCTCAGAGGAGGTGTAGTAGGTATTTACACACAAAGAAAGCTTGATGAACTAGACAAAGAAACTGGAACCCAGGATTGGGAAGATTTTGTCTAGGAAATCAAGACCACATTCAGTAACAAGATGAAGGCAGCAGATGCCAAATGGAAAATAGAGACCTTCAAGCAAGTAAAGAACACAGCAGATTTCATGATTGGATTTAATGCATTGGCCATGAAGGCAGATATAGATGAGCTACATGCCATCTTTCTATTAAAGAAGAATATACAACAAGACATTATCAAGACAATACTAGGATACCTGCCAATAGCCATGCCAGAGTCACTCAAGGAGTGGAAAGTAGCAATAACATCAGTCAGACAAGGATATGAATTTACAGAAGGACACCACAATTACAAGATAAGTACTGGAACAACATATGGAGGGCAAAGTCAGTCCATGGATATTGGAAAGTCCAATAACAACTTCAAAGACAGGAAGTCTAAGTGCTTCAACTGCAACAAGTATGGATACATGGCCAAGGATGTCAAGATTGTAAAAAGTGGACTTAGTTTTCTATTATTTTCTTTTTGATTGCCAGAGATTGCAAAGGGAAGCAGGCGATGAAGAAAAGAAAGGTCCAAAATAGATCAGACAATGAAGACAAGAAGAACAAGGAGAGTTTTGGCAAAGATCTCAAGTAGGCACAGTATAAGAGATCTTCCATGTAAAGTCCCAGAATAAATATATTATTCTGAATTGCTGAAATAGTGAGGGAAAATGGAAATTAAACATGTAAGCAGATATGAAGACAAAGAATGGCAAGAAATTAAAAGTCAAGACATTGGTGGATTCTAGGTACATATATATAGGAATCAACAAACAATTAGTCAAGAAAAAGAGAATACAGACAAAACCACTCAACTTCTTATTTGAGGTGTTCAATCCAGATGGAACGAAGAATGGAGAGGTGACCAAAGTGGTACCTTTGGGAATCAAAATCAACAGACACAAAGAAATACTGGAAGCAGCAGTAATGGACTTAGATGGAACATATATGTTTTTAAACTATGACTGGCTAGTCAAGTATAATCTAGAAGTCAATTGGAAAAACAGAACCATCAAGTTTACAAGATGTCCAGGAAGTTGCACAATGAAACATAAGGATATCAGGATCAAGATCAGGAGAACAAATGCCATGGAAAACACAGAACAGGACAATGGAGAAATCAGCAAAGAACCAGATAAGATGAATCCAGAAGATCTACCAGAGTACATCTGACCCTTCATGCACTTATTCAACAAAAAGAAGTTTGAAAAACTACCAGAACAACAAGAATGGGATCACAAAATTAATCTTATGGAAGAAGCCCCAAAGGAACTTAACACAAAGGCCTATATGATGACACTAAAAGAAGAAGAAACCTTGAATCAATGGTTGGACAAACAACTCAAGGTAGAACTTATAGTGGAATCAAAGTCCAGATATGTGGCACCATGTTTCTATATTCCAAAGAAAGATAGTTCACTATGACTAGTCTAGGACTACAGGAAACTAAATCAAGTTACGATAAAAGACAAGACACCACTTTCTTTAATTGGGGAAGTAATAGACAAGCTGAAAGAGGCGAAGTTTTTCAACAAACTTGACTTGATTTGGAGATACAACAATGTATGGATCAAAGAAGGGGACAAATGGAAGGCCACATTTTTAACAAACAAAGGATTATTTGAACCACAGGTTATGTATTTTGGGCTATATAATTCTCCAGGAACATTCCAGAGGATAATGAACAGCATTTTCTGGGAATTACTACATGAAGGAGTACTAGCAAACTATATGGACAATTTCATAATACCAGCAGAAACTAAGGAACAACTGGAAGAAAGAACAATCCAATTCTTGAAGATAGTGGAGAAGCACAATCTGTGTTTCAAGAGGTCTAAATGTGATTTTGACATGGAAAAGATTCCAATTCTAGGAGTCATAGTTGGAAAGGGCCAAGTAAAGATGGAACAAGAGAAAATCAAAGCTGTGAAGGAATGGAAAACTCCAACAAAGGTCAAAGACATGGAGAGCTTCCTCAAATTTGCAAATTTTTACTGACACTTTATCCAGAAATTTAGCCATACAATGAAACCATTGAATGAATTAAAGGCCAAAAAGGAATGGAGATGGGACAAAGAACATCAACAAGTATTTGAAGAGCTCAAAGACAAGATTACGAGTCAACTAGTCCTATCTTTACCAAAGAAGCAAGGAAAATTCAGAGTGAAAACAGATGCCTCAAAACACGCAATAGAAGGAGTACTATTCTAAGAACAAGATGGGAAATAGAAACCAATCACTTTTTTGTCAAGAATAATGCAACCAGCAGAAAGAAACTATGAAATATATGACAAAGAACAATTGGCAATAGTAGAGGCCTTGTCAAAATGGAGACAATACCTACTGGATGCTATGGAACCTTTTGAAATCTGGACAGACCACAAAAACTTGAAGTATTTCTGAGAATCACACAAGTTGAATGGAAGACAAGCAAGATGGTACTTAAAATTACAAGACTATGATTTTACCTTGCGACATATTCTAGGAAAGACAAATACCAAGGCAGACATACTATCGAGAAAAGACTAAGACCAAGGAAGACAACAAGGATGTTCAGATGCTAAAAGAGGAACTATGGACAAGAAGAATGACAACTGAAGTAACTATACTGAAGAGAATAACAAAGATAGAGGATTCAGACATCTTAAAGAAGATTAGAAACAACAATACCAGGGAGAAAGAAGTGATCCAAGCATTGGACAAGGAAGACAGTGAAACATGGGAAGAAGAAGGAATTGTATATAAGGAAGGAAGAATATATATCCCAAATAACAAAAAGCTCAAGAAAAAGATTCTCAAAGAAAATCATGACTTGGTGGATGTGGAATATCCAGGACAACAAAAGATATTCAATCTAATCAAGAAGAATTACTGGTGGCCAGGACTCAAAGAAGATGTCAAGAAATATATACAAGGGTATTTTAGGTATCAACAGAACAAAGTCCAACACCAGAAGAAATCGGGAGAATTACATCCATTGGAAATTCCACAGGGACCATGGTAGGAAATCAGCATCAACATAATTGGATCTTTACCTAGATCTAATGGGATAGATGCAATTGTTGTTATTGTAGACCAATTTACAAAGATGATTCGACTAAAAGTGACAACAATGAATATTTTATCAGAAGAAATTGCAAAAATCTACAGAAACAATATCTGGAAACTACATAGAGTACCAAGGAAGATTCTTAGTGATTGGGGACCACAATTTGCATCAAAGTTTATGGAAGAGTTTACAAAAGCACTAGGAACAAAGAGACAACTATCGACAGCATACCAACCTCAAACAGATGGTCAAACAGAAAGAATAAATCAGGAGATAGGAATATTTCTGTGACACTATGTAAACTACCAACAAGACAACTGGACAAACTGGCTGGCTGCAGCAGAATTTCAATACAATGACAAAAAACATGCAGCAACCAGAAGGATGCCATTCAAGCTAAACTTTGGAAGACATCCATGGAAAGGTGACCTTGTGGTTCAAACAGAGATTTCACAAGTAGAAGAATTCCTTATTGGATTACAAAAGAGTTGGGAACAGGTAACAAAGGTGATGGAAGAAGCACAAAAAAGAATAAAGAAGCAGTTTGATAAGAAAAGGCAGAATCTTCAAAGACTAAAGGTTGGAAATAATGTGTGGCTTGAAAACAAGAATATCCATTCAAATTGACCCTCAAAGAAGTTGGATAATAAAAGATACAGGCCTTTTAGAATTTCAAAGGACATTGGCTCGGAAGCATTTCAACTAGAACTTCCAGAAGGATGGATGATTCATAACGTTTTCAATGAGGACTTGCTGACATGATGTGTGGAGCTGAAGTTCAAAGGACAACATGAGGAGCCAGCACCTCTGCCAATAATTATTAATGAAAAAGAGAAATACGAAGTAGAAGAAGTCAGGAAGCACAGAAAATATGGAAGGGGAACATAGTATTTGGTGCATTGGAAGGGCTACAGAGATGAACATGACCAGTGGATAGCAGAAACGGGTTTGCCTCATGCAAAAGAAGCAATAGAAGACTATTGGACAAGGTGTTTGAGTCAAAACCTATAAAGAGGGGGGGTAAAATCCCATTTCGACAGCTTAAAGCATTTACTCAAATTCTCAAAGCAAATATCTTCTCAACTTGTAAACAACAACAACTACTACACCACTGCTTCTACTTCCCCAAACCCATACATCTCCAGAAAACTAAACAACATGGACCAGGCTTTAGTTATGAAGAAAGAAAGAGAAAATTGGACAAGGATATATTACAAGACATTGAAGGGGATAGAGATGATGATAGACATACAGAGAATGGTGAAAGATATCAAGAAGATAGTGGAAGAAGCAAACACAACAATAATGGAGGTGGAAGGACTCATCTTAACAGCAAGTAGAAATAATGGAGTGACAAATATGATGAACATTGCTCAAATATTGGAGGACCTTCAATACTTGGTTTAAAGTGATATGGATAAATGAGCATTTCAAATCCAGAGAATGCTCACTGATGAATTGGATCGATACAAAGAAAGAGGCAATAGCTATGTGTTATGAACTTAAGTCTTTAGGGTTAGACAAAAGAACAACTCTTGTATTGAGTAACACAAGAGAACTCAATAGAGATCCCTTTACAAAGTAGTCTACCTTATATACTACTACCCATGGTTCATGCTCACTACTGTGCACCCTATCCTAATTGACTATGTGTAGAACATGAGGCCAACATGTGTTATCCATGTTGTATGACATCACTTGTTTTAGATCCTTCTACTAAGTTTTCCTACATCTCATGATCTGTCTTGTGACTACGCCATCATATTGTGACTGATGTGACAGTGTGACTTATCAACCCTAACCCTAGTTATTCTAAAAATAGAAAATCAAAAAATAAATTGAAAATAAAATAAAAAATAAAAGGAAAAATAAAATAAATCAAGTTCATCTTCTTTAATCTTGATACTATGTGGATGATAATATTTGGGAAATCCAAGATCTATATATTGATGAAGAACAACAGGAGAAGGGTAAAGGAAAGGTGGAAGAGAAAGAAGTAATATTAATCAAGCCATATGAAGTGTTGGAATCAAGCTCTACCAAAAACTCAAGTTTTATTGACGAAAAAATTGATAATCTCATCAAGTACATGAAATTCATCAAGTCACCCACTCAAACAAGAATATTCTGACCACTACCTCATTACCAATTGCTTTGATCTAGGGATGAACAAGACCCTAACTTCTAAAAAGAAGTAGCAACAGTTGTCAAGATCGTTAACAGTGGACTTTATTTTATTTTCTCTCTTACTTTATTTTTATTTTTCTTTTTCCATTTTCTATTTTTAGAACAACTCAGGTTAGGGTTTATCAGTCACGCTGTCACATCAGTCAAAAATTGATGGCGTAGTCACAAGACTGATCATGGGACTCAGGAGAATGGAGTAGAAGGTTCTGGAATAAAGTGACGTCATTCAACATGGACAATACATGTTGGCCTCATGACATACACATGGTCCTTTAGGGTAGGGTGCACAGTAGTGAGCACGGACCATGAGTAGTAGTATATAAGGTAGACTACTTTGTACTAGGAACTCTATCGAGTTCTCTTGTGTTACTCAATACAAAAGTTGTCTTATCGCTTAACCCTTTGAGCTTTAAGTCATAACAACAGTGTTGGTGGATAACAAATATAATTTGGAAACATTGAGGAATGGATATCCAATCAGGATGTTCCAAGGGAACTGCCACACGAACCGTTTTTCATCGCAATTGATAATCAAGGACAAATCATTATAGGTCTTAATAAGAAGATGGTCGCAATGCATGTGGAAGGAGAACTAGAGGTATTGGTCTAAATTCATGAGGACATGAAAGCTGAAAATGGGATATTGTTACGATTGATGTCTCAAGGATGCATTATAGAGATGGGCAAAAGAATATAACAATATGATTGGCTGTGCCGTAGTTATCTCAGTCAGTATCTCATGTAGTAGGTACTCTTGCCTTGCTTCATCCTTATTGCTACCTCATGTTATCTAACTCATATGCTTCATGGACTACACAATACTTTTCTTCTTTGTAGTATATATAACGTAGATACTCTCCTGTATCCTTATGCTTTACCAATTCTATCAATCTTTATCTTCTCTCAAGTCTTTGCCTAAGTGCAACCTGAGCTCTAGCTTAAGGTCATAACAATTTGGTTGAACCCACTGTTGAGTTGCTATACTAAGGTTTTATGAGATAACAAGTCTATCATGATCACTGGTATACAATATTCTTTCTGGACATAGCTTGCTAATAAGTTAAGTAGTTGTATCCAGAACCACACATACTATACCAAGCCTATGGTATAGCCTTCTTGGATGAGAAATATAAACAAAGGTAATTAATTATATTATTGTCACCAGCAACAGAAATGAGAAGAGAGCCAATAATATCAAGATATAGAGTTCTATTGCTTAAAAGTATAAGGTAGAGCACAGACTATAAGTTCTAGGAAGGAGGAATCACATATGAAACTTACTTTTTTTGCCTGAACTATTGTTCAGGTATTCATTGTTAGATCAGGGCTCAGCTGTCTTATATCAGTAAACTTACAATATGTCACAAACTTCATTTAGCTTTTATCTCCATAACCAGTGAACTGATTTTCACAAACTAAGTTGTGCTGGAAAGCCCTAAATGAGAGCTATTCATACATATGTGAGATGTACAAAAGTGACAACAAACAACTGAGATATTAGGTCATCATTAACTATAAAATCTTTGTTTGCTAATATCTCATGAATGGCTGGATGTATCTACACTATTGAACTTGCATTGGCAATTGCTTATCAAATGGTTTCTAATGATATATAGTATATCTTATAGCAATAAGTATTGATAGAGATACAAGCATATCAATGTAGTAACATAATTAGTTACCTTCTAAAATTAGCCTAATATCTGCTATGACAGATGACAGCCCCCATCAGATATGAGTTTTAATCATGTGATGGAAACATATTGTGCATAGACTATCACTATTTTGTATATATACCTCTATGTCTGAGGATTAGATCTCAGACTTAACAACATTATTTATCATCAATCTTTATTATTTATCATTGACATCTGTATTGATCTTAATTATCATAGCCATCATTATTGAACTTCTGAATCACTTTTAAACCTCTGAGAGTGCACCCAAGGTTCAGATATTACAAACAAGTGAGTAGTTCATTTTGTAATAAGAGGATTAAATAAAGTCTGAGATAGAGATGAATACTGATTTGGTGTGTTGCTGTTGAGCACCAGAGATTGAGTTCAATAAGAATTATCTTCATTGATTATCAGACTAGTAAATTACAGTATAACTACTAGTCTTATATACAAGTCAGTTGTATAGGAGATACTTGGGTTTCAGTATATTGCACTGAGCGGAGGTTTCAGTATATTGTACTAAGCAGAAGTTTCAGTGGTGAAACATTGACAGGAGTGAGACACTGATAGGAGTAAGGTAGGAGAGCTCTGCTATGGAAGACCAAGTAAAATAGGAGTATTTCTATTATAGAAGACTAGATAGCCAGATTGTTGTATCACTACCACAAGAATATATTGCAAGAAGAGTAGCCATCACAGAAAACAGGCTTGTTTCATAGATATTGAGATAACAACATCACCATGGTGTTATAATACATGTGAGAACTAATATTTTTCTTTTTCTTCTATCTATTTTTCTTGATTTTATATTCTTCTGAATTTCTTTTTCTTTTTATTGACAATGAAGAGGCATGTGACTGTGGTCACATGACTTGTCACATGATGTGAGGTCATAGGCCTAGAGTGGGCTAGAATAGACTAGATGAATGACATCAAGGAGCATGTTAACTACATAGCTACCTTATGGTGTACATATAGTACACTCATGGATGATGCATGGACTTTAGGGTAGGGTAATTATTAAGTATCACGGACCATGTGTAACTTATATAAATAGGGTAGCAATTCAGCAGAGACTTCTTGTTGAGTTCTCTTGTAATCCCTACATTGATAGCCTACTGAGAGCTTTGCTGCTTGTGTGATTATTGGACTTTGTGTCTAGTGGTTGCCACAACACATGGAGATGTATCTTCTGAACAGTTAGATTTGATATATGATATTGGACCCTTATATTTTATTTTAGTTTTATTTTATTTCTTAGATAATGAAAAGATATGTGATCATAATTATATGATACTTCACATAATATTATGTCATAGGCCTGGAACATTGGAAAAGAGACTGAAAGAATGATATCAAGATACATATTTATTATTGTAGCAACTACTAACCAAAATAGTCAATAGCATACTAAGTAGTCTTATATCACAAAGAGTCTTGTAAAGATCATAAGAAAACTCAACAAGGAGTTCCCAATGTATTCCTACACTATGTATATATATACTACTATTACAAGTCCTCTCCTAAAGTATATGTGTTGTTCATAAGTCTTCTATACCATTACTACAAGACAGATATGTTATAGCCATGCCTGTTATGATCGATACCTTCAGGATACAATGAGGAGATGGGTTGAGGGTATGATAACATGATCGGCTGCACTGTATGTAGCTCAGTCAGCACTGTCAGGAGTACAGTATGAAGTACATATATAGTACCAGCCAGATGTCAAAGCTAAGCTTGACATTGCACACTTTTAGCGTAACTGGTTCAGTGGCTGGTCTGTTCCTAACAAGCACCTCATGTAGTAGGTACACTGTCCTTGCTTTATCCTCATGTTCTATAACTCATTCTTCTCATGAACTCCTCATGTTATTTACCTCATGGACTACACATTGTTTCAACTCTAACTAGTATATATAGCATAGATACTATCTTGTATCCTTATGCTTTACCACTTGAATCATATCTCTTATTCTCTCTCAAGTCTTTGCCTAAGTGCAACCTGAGCTCTAGCTTAAGGTCATAATATTTGGTAAAGTGTCAACGAGCTCATCTTGCAAGAGAGGTGTATACAAACAATACTAGGCAGAGTTACCTGTCAGGAATGAAACACATGTAGCTGAAGCTACAAGGAAGAACCACAATGAGTTCTAGAAGAACAAACAATATCAAGGCATTATCAGAATGACTAGGATCCTTGCAGATCACGGAAGAAGCCTCAGACAAGTACAAACAGACAACCACAGAGAAAATGTCAGTAGCACCAGCACCAGCAGCTATAGCAAACAGTGAGAACATCTAGGCAGGATTGCCAAAGAACATGATACCGGACCCAGGGTGGTTTGACGGTAACCAAATGAAATTTGAAGACTGGTGGAGAGGGATTAGATTATTCCTCAAAAGCAACAGGGTCATAGAGACCAACGATAGGATCACAGCGATCCTAGCTCGCCTCAGGGAAAGTGTAGTGGGAATTTATGCACAACAGAAACTCAATGAGCTGGACGAAGAATTAGGAACTCAGGATTGGGACGACTTTGTGAAAGAACTCAAGACGACATTCAGCAACAAGACAAAGGCAGCAGATATCAAATAGAAGATAGAGACATTTAAGCAAGAAAAGAAGAACACAGCCAATTTCATAATTGAATTCGAAGTATTAGCCATGAAGGCGGACACAAATGAGCTACATGCTGTCTTTCTGTTGAAGAAAAATACATGACACGACATTATCAAGACAATACTGGGTTACCCACCCATAGCAATGCCCAAGACACTCAAGGAGTGGAAAGTGGCGATCACATTAGTAGGACAGAGATACAAGTCCACAGAGGGACGACATGATTACAAGACTAGCACTGGAACAACTTATGGAGGACGAGGACAACCCATGGATATTGGGAAGTCAAACGAGAACTTCAAGGATGGGAAGCCAAAGTGCTTCAATTGTAACAAATATGGATACATGGCAAAGGAATGCCGATTGGAAAAGAAGAAATGAGAAACACAAACATGTTTCAAATGCAACAAGAAGGGACACATTGCCAAGGATTGTAAAGGAAAGTGGACAATGAAGAAACAAAAGATTCAGGAAGAATCAGATGACAAAGATGACAAGAAGGAGGAGGATTTTGGCAATGATCTTGAGTAGGCACAGTACAAGAGATCGCCCATGTACATTCCCAGAATAATAAATATATTATTCCAAATCGCCGAGCCAACAAGAGAAAGAAGGAATTAAACGTGCAAGCAAACATCAAAACAAAGAACAGCAAGAAACTGAAAGTCAAGGCACTAGTAGACTCTGGCTGTACATACACAGGGATCGATAAACAATTGGTCAAGGATAAGAGGATTCCAACCAAATCGATAGACTTCTCTTTTGAAGTTTTTAATACTGACGGAACAAAGAATGGAGAGGTGACCAAGGTGGCGTCTCTATAAATCGAAATTAACAGACACAAAGAAATCCTAAAAGCAGCAGTAACAGATCTAGATGGAACCAATATGTTCTTAGGATATGACTGGCTAGTCAAGCATAATCCAGAAGTTAATTGGAAGAATGAAATCATCAAGTTTACAAGATGTCCAGGGAATTGAATGATGAAACATAAAGACATACGGTTCAAAACTAGGAGGACAAAGGAAATGGAAACAAAGAACACCACGACACAGGACAACGGAGAAATTGGGAAGGAGCCAGATAAAACAAACCCAGAGGATTTACTGGAGTACATTCGACTGTTTATGCATCTATTCAACAAGAAGAAATTTGAGAAACTACCGGAAAGACAAGAATGAGATCACGAAATAAATCTAACAGATGAAGCACCCAAGGAATTAAATGCAAAAGCCTATGCGATGACACTAAAGGAAGAAAAAGCTTTGAATCAATGGTTGGACGAACAACTCAAAGCAGGTCTAATAGTAGAATCAAAGTCAAGATATGCAGCACCATGTTTTTACATTCCAAAGAAGGATGGCTCCCTACGGTTGGTTCAAGATTATTGAAAGTTAAACCAGGTCACAATCAAGGACAAAACGCCACTACCTCTTATTGGGGAAGTAATCAACAAACTTAAAGAAGCCAAGTATTTCAATAAGTTGGACCTGATCTGGGAATATAACAACATATGGATCAAAGAAGGAGATGAATGGAAAGCTGCTTTCCTAACAAATAAAGTGTTATAAGACGAGTGTGTGGACAGACTTTGGCTAGGGTTAGGGTTAGCTGGACATAGATAGATAGATAATTATTAGTCTACAATGGAGGAAGAGCACATGACCTAGAAGTCATGTGATAAAGTCTAGAACAGTCTGGAAGGACTAATGGTCTAGAAGGATCGAGAGGAGTCTAGATTAGAGTTAGGGTTAGGAATAACATTAAGGGACAAGGGTTCCTCATGGTGTGCACATATACAGCGGAGATTAAGAGTATGACGTCAGGGCACATGTAAGAAGCATGGTAGCCTTAAGGAAAACACATGTGGATGAGTAATAGAACATGAGGACGATACATGGACATAAGGGCTGGTTAATATTGTTGTAGCACAGACCACATGTAACTTATATAAATAGAGGAGCAATACAGCGAGGGCTCCTTGTCGAGTTCTCTTTTAATCCCCACTACGAGATAGTCAGTTAAGAGCTTTGCTGAAGTAAGCAAACTACGAGTGCTGTTCTGGCGAGTGGTTGCTACAACATAAAGAACTGTTCGAACCCTAAGTGATGTACTTCAGACTATACAATTCACCAGGAACTTTTCAAAGGATGATGAACAGCATTTTCTGAGAATTACTTCATGAAGACATACTGGCAAATTATATGGACAATTTTGTAATACTGGCGGAGACGATGGAGGAACTGGAGGAAAGAACGATACGGTTTTTGAAAATAGTAGAGAAGCACAATTTGTGTTTCAAATGATCAAAATGCGATTTTAATATGGAGGAGATTCCTATCCTAGGAGTCATTGTAGGAAAAGGACAAATCAAGATGGAACAAGAGAAGATAAAGGCAGTAAATAAATGGAAAATGCCAACAAAAGTAAAGGATGTGGAGAGTTTCCTAGGATTTGCCAACTTCTACCAATGCTTTATCCATAATTTCAGTCATACAGCAAAACCACTAAATGAGCTGAAAGGCAAGAAGGAATGGAAATGGGAGGAAGAACACCAAAAAGCATTTGAAGAACTCAAGGAGAAAATCACAAGTCAACCAGTCTTGGCATTACCCAAAAGAGAAGGAAAATTCAGAGTGGAAACGGACACATCAGGACATGCAATAGAAGGAGTACTTTCCCAAGAACAAGAAGGGAAATAGAAACCAATAGCATTTTTATCAAGAATGATGCAACCAGCAGAATGAAATTATGAAATCTATGACAAGGAACTATTAGCAATAGTGGAAGCCTTAGCAAAATGGAGGCAGTACTTGCTGGATACAGCAGAGACATTCGAAATCTGGATAGACCATGAGAATTTGAAATACTTCTGGGAGCCCTACAAATTAAACAGATAACAAGCAAGATGGTATTTGAAGTTACAAGACTACAACCTCATACTACACCATATTCCTGGAAAGACAAATATGAAGGCGGATATTCTGTTGAGAAAAGAAACAGTGGATACCAAAGAAGACAACAAGGATGTCCAGTTACTGAAAGAAAAATTATGGCAGCAAAGGACAATGGCAGAAATCACAATGATCAAGAGGAAAATGACAGTAGAAGAAAACAACATACTCAAAGAAATCAGGAGAAATGTAACAAGAGAGAAAGAAGTTGTTCAAGCACTAAAGAAAGAGGATGGCCTAATCTGGGAAGAAGATGGAGTGGTCTACATAGAAGGAAGGATCTATGTTCCAAATAGCAAGAAAATCAGAGAAAACATCCTGAAGAAGAATCATGACTCAGTGGACGTAGGACATCCAGGGCAACACAGAATGATGGAACTTATCAAGAGAACATACTGGTGGCCAGGACTAAAAGAGGACATCAAGAAATACATACAGTGATGTTTTAAATGCCAGCAGAATAAAGTCCAACATCAAAAGAAGGTAGGAGAATTACATCCACTGGAGATACCTCAAAGACCATGGCAAGAAATCAGCATCAATATTATTGGACCTTTACTGAAATCAAATGGAATAGACGCTATAGTGGTCATCGTTGACAGATTCACAAAAATGATCTATTTGAAGGCAACTGCAACAAATATCTCATCAGAAGGAATAGCGAAGATCTACCGAGACAATATCTGGAAGCTACATGGAATCTCTAGAAAAGTCTTAAGCGACAGAGGACCACAATTTGCATCAAAATTCATGGAGGAACTCACAAAGACACTGGGAACGAAAAGACAACTATCGACGGCATACTATTCTCAAACAGATGGACAAACTGAAAGAATCAATCAAGAGATAGGAATGTTTCTGCGACACTATGTGAATTACCAACAGGATGATTGGACAGATTGGTTGGCTGTGGCAGAATTCCAGTATAATGACAAAAGATATGCAGCAACGGAAAGGACTCCATTTGAATTGAACTTTGGAAGACACCCCTGGAAGGGAGACCTCATGGTTCAAATGGACATTCCACAAGTAGAAGATTTTCTCATTGGGTTACAAAAAAGTTGGGAACAAGCAACCAAAGCAATGGAAGAAGCACAAAAGAGTATGAAAAAGCAGTTTAACAAGAAAAGAAGGAATCCTCAAGGATTAAAGGTTGGAGACAACATGTGGCTAGAGAATAAGAAAATCCATTCGAACTGACCCTCAAAGAAGCTGGACAACAAGAGATATGGACCTTTTAGGATTTCAAAGGATATTAGCTCGGGAGCTTTTCAACTGGAGCTTCCAGAAGGATGGATGATTCATAATGTCTTTAATAAGAACATGCTGACACAATGTGTAGAGCCAAAATTCAAAGGACAACATGAAGAACCGGCACCTCCACCAACAATTATTAATAAAGAAGAGGAGTATGAGATAGAAAAAGTCAGGAAGCATTGAAAACGCGGAAGAGAGATGCAATACTTGGTTCACTGGAAAGGCTATGGGGATGAACACAACCAATGGATAGCTGAAACAGGGTTGCCTCATGCAAGAGAAGCAATAAAAGACTACTGGGCAAGGTATTCGAGTCAAAACCTATAAAATCCCATTTCGACAGCAAAAGTATTCACTCGAACTACCAAAGCTACATCCCAACAACAATATCCTCCCAAGTATCCAACAACAACAACTATGCAACGGCACCCACTTCCCTCAATCCCTATATCTCAAGGAAATTGAACAATATGGACCAAGCTCAAGTAATAAAGAAAGAGAGAGAAGATTGGACGAGGCTATACCACAAGACGTTGAAAGAAATCGAAGCAATGATTGATGTTCAGAGGATGTTAAAAGACATGAAGAAAATAGCAGAAGAAACGAGTACAACAGTCATGGAGATGGAAGGAAAATCATTAGCTTGCAAAGCATTTCTGGAAAACATGGTTCAGTTTGTATGATTGGGAACTCCTACTAATTCTTTCCCCTCACAACTAGAAGAGCTTGGTATAGATCATATTATTGATCAAGATAGTTCCTGGATAAAAATGATATCAAAAGATAAGTGTGTTTTGAGAATGATGTTGATGAGGAAGTTGTTCTTTCAAACATTTTGCAAGTATATCTTGATTTTTTCTAAAATTATGCTTGTGTATCACTTATGGCTGAGCAAATCAAGTTACTTCTACTTTTGCAAAGTTCTTGTTGCTTTTTGTTGTACTAATTGTGGTTGAAGCAATGCTTTCAGAAGGAACAAGTGTTCGAGTCAGCTTGATACTTGCCTTAGCAGTTAGAGTACTTGGATGAGTGAAGGCATGGTTTGCCCTTCTTGGTTTCAAGTCTTAGAGGATTAGCTTTTTTGTTTGCTTTGCAACACCATGTGAATTGGCAGTGATGTTTGGATTTGTAGAGATTGTTGCACTTGACACATTTTGCCCTCTGGATTCTGCATGAAAATGTTGAATGTCCCCACTTCTAGCAATTCTTGCACTGAGGGATGCCTAAGTTCATGTTGGCACCTCTAGCAGTAGTAATGTAGCTTTCTATGTTGAAGCATCTGTTAATTAGTCCTTTTGCTTTACTGACACTTTGGACATCCCAGATGTCTACCCAAATAATTGCCATGTCTGATCTGGGGGATACTTTGATGATGATGCAAGGCCTAGAGGCTAATATGATGTTGTTGAAGATGTGGTTCTTCTTAATAAAGTCTTCAACCATGTTTGAAGTAATAGGGGTGTTTGTATTCTCCTGAAGATATGGGATATCTATGATCTTGAGATAGGACTTGGATTTAGAAAGTCTTGGGACTTTAACTTCATTGGCATTAATTCAATCAGTGTTCTTAATGTAGTTTTTTGATCATTTGTAGTTCCAAAGATGAGATAACTCTGTTAGTAATGATAATAATACCACTAGGGTCCAATCAAGCAAAGTCAACCATGACTTCTATCTTGATGTTTTTCAAAGTCCTATTCATGTTAGTAATATGAATGCTACTTTTCTCTATGAAATTTTTCTTGTTAACATTGTTTATAAAAACAATGACCTGTTTCCTAGATAGGCTCTTTGTAGTCATGTTGATACATGGTTTGGGCTTGCTACTGGCTTAAATTATCCATTGAATGTTATCAATATTCTTCATCTTGAGAATGGAAAAGGCTTCCTTGATTTTAAGTACATTTTTGGTATTACTATCTGTTTTAGAAGTCTATGTATATGATTTGCCCTAACTAATATTAGCTTGAGTTAGTATCTTCATCTTGAAAAATTTTGAGATCTTATTAACCTCTTTAGGAGTTTTGACAGGAATAAGAGGAAGTAGTCTCAACACTAGCTGGTTTGTCAGTATTCTTTCCTTTTGACTTACCACTTTTGACTGGGTTAGTCTTCAGAGTACAGTGAAATGATACCTTTTGTCTAAAGGTGTTGTTATGAATGTCAGCGACAAGTAAGTCCTATCTGGCCTTATAGAAGGCAGAAATAGATTTCCAAGTGGCTTTGCTAATACCTTGCAAGTCATTGACCTCATTTGATTTGGTCATGTCAATTTTCTTATTTTTGATGTATCTGGCCATGCAAATAAGAGAGGTCTTGATGCAACTGGCATCAGATGGAAGATGCTCTAAAGAGCCATGAAGAGAAATGTGACAGAAATTACCATCTCATAATTTGGATTCCATAGGCCAATCAGGGTTATATGGCAATTGAATGTTGATGATGTCATCATCACCAGCATGAGGAACATTGCAGATATTGAGGGCCAGTATCTTATTTGAAACATGTTGAGGTCCTTGGAGGAAAACAGGATCAGTTGCCTTACTACCACAATTTCTTTCTTGGCCATTACCACTGTAAGATAGTTGAGATCTATCAATGGGTTCTACTATTTCTTCATAGGGGAGGTCATTGTTGATTATTATTTTTTCATGATATGGTCTAGACAAAGCTCTTGAAACTAAAGATATACTTCTGGATGAGGTATTGCTGAGGAAGTGAGATTTTTCCCCAATGTCATCATAATTGTTGACATTGTTAATGTCTATCTCCATAGTGGAAGGTAAAGGATGCATGTAAGTAGTAGATGTTGTAAAAGCTGAAGAATCAAAATATATTCCCTAGATCTCTATTAGGCACTACCATGCAAGATAGTAGTATAAGAGAAAAAAGGGCTGAAATGGCTAAGTCCACTTTGAGGGTTTTTAACAAGATTAGTATAAATATAAATGAAGTACTACTTAGAGTATAAAAAGTAGACTAGATTATAGTAGAAATTCCATTAAGCTTTTCACTGTATCACTCAATATATAAGGAATACTTTTGTCTCAACACCAAGGGCTTAAGTAATAGGATTTGAACTTAATATCTTTTTCTAAAACTACCAAACACAGGGTTCTCTCACTCTTTCCATTTGTAGCTAGAAGCAGCATAACCTTTGGCTAAGAAGAAACTAGCTGTATTCTAGGCTTAAGAGGTTGGTAGTTACTACAAAAAGGCTAACCATGGATGGTGAGTGTTAGGGTGACTGAACAAAGTTTATAGATTATATGAAGTTTACAATCTCCAGAGAAATTCTAAGTATATTATTTTCAAATATCTAATATTAATCAAGTGGAACATCAGGTAAAACATTACTAATCTAACCATAGAATAATTGTGCCAGATGGTCAGGAACGCTAATGGAAAGATCTAAAATATTGTGGATTGGTAGGAGCTGATTGAACAGTAGTAGAAGGAAAGAGTCATGATTACCACAAGAATAATACTTGATGGAAGTCTAATAGAGTTGACTTAGCAAACTATATAGGATTAGTAGCAGGATCAAGACTTAAGACTTAGAAGAGGAGAAATTTGCAAGGTTGGTAATAGATATTGGTAATGTTTGGATTTCAGTTTTTGGCCAAGTAGTAGGTCTTCTTATAGTAAGGACCAAGCTCAGATCTTCTTCTAGACATTGTCATATCCTAAACTCCAAAATATATACAAGACATGTCTGGCTTTAATATAACATCTAATCCCTGCTGTTATAAGACAAGTGTGTGGACAGACTTTGGTAGGGTTAGGGTTAAGATATAAATAGAAGTATTATTATTAGTCTACAATGAGAAAGAGAAGGGCACATGACTAGAAAGTCACATGACATGATATTATAGGCCTAGAATAGTCAAAAGTAGTCTAGAGCAGTATGGAAGGATCTAGGGTTTAAAAGGATCGGGAAGAGTCTAGGATTAGGATGACGTTAAGAGACATGGGTTTCTTATGGTATACACATGGTGCATGCATGTATGACGGAGATTAAAGAGTATGATGTCAGGGCACATGGACATGGCATGGTGGCCTTGAGGTAGACACATGGTATATGAGTAATGGACATAAGGACAGGGCATGGACATTAGGGTAGGCATAGAGAAGCCGTAGCATGGACCATGAGAACTTTATATAAATAGTAGGTAGAATACTATTGTGGTTCCCTGTCAAGTTCTCTTGTGAATACACAACTCGTGTTCTCTACTAGATATCCATCTTTGAGATTTACTTGTAGTGCTGCTATTGGACATTGGTCTAGTGGTTGCCACAACACCTGCAGTTATTTGGCATTTTTCGTGTCCAAAACTCCATCAGATGTTTGGTACTTCATAATGAACTTAAATTCCATCAAAATTCCATAGTCATCTTTATCTATGTCCATTGCCTAATTATCTCCTTCAAACTCTGTAAATTTACTTGGACTTTACACAGAGCTTTCCCCTCTCCAAATCTGAACTCTTATATAGTGTCTCAGTAGTGAAATACTCACTTGGATATCTGTTTTAACTACTTCTTTTGTTATTTTATGTATTTAAGGCTAGTGATCACTTTGTAATAGCTAGTCTGATAATTGACTAAAGTTGATGCTAAATCTCTAGTGTCAATGGTGACATGCTTTACTCCTCTCCTTACAATTCCTTACAAGACCATTCTCTGAAATTGTGACCATGCAGCTCATAGGAGGCACAACACATAAGTTAAGGCTAAGATCATTCTACAAGTCTACACATCTCCAAGCCAACTCTGCAGACTTTCACCTTCAAGTGCAAACCATGCCTAACAGACATACTTATTGTTGAATTGAGCAGCATTAAGTTGTATACTTGTATTTTCCCTTCTTATTAGCTTCATACTATAGTTTTCCTTATGATATATATATATAAGAGAACAGTATACATTTTTAAGATATCATCTAGTATAAAACAACTTTCTTAAGTCAAAAATACTTTATACTTTGATTAGAGCAGTAGTTAGCAGGTAGCCTAACTATTATAATGTTCCAGTAGCCTAACCACAATATACTCTCCTTTTGCAAGATAAGCCTGACAATACTTTACCAAATGTTATGATCTTAAGCTTGGTTCAGGTTATAACTTAGACAAAGACTTGAGAAGGAAGTAAGGAGATGATCAATTAATAAAGCATAAGAATACATATCTGTATCTACTACTATATATATCTACTAACCATGAGAGATAAGTATGGTGTTCTTAAAAAAACAATGAGGAGGAGAGGAGAAATACATGAAGATGCCTTTACTACTACATGATATGCTGACTGATAAAACATAGGGAAAATACAAGGCATAGTAAATATGAGTCAGAAGTGAAACAAACCCCAATACATATCTAACACAAGGCAAAAATCTGTAGAATATGAGGCATAGATCATAGTAATCATAATACTTGCTAACTCATTGTATAAGGTAGTGGTGGTGTTGTTGGTGTAGATAGTGATGATAATCATAGTAGTAGTGGTATAGATAGGTTGAAAGAAAGAGCTAGTACTGGAGAGAAGGTAGTACCATCTTTGCTCTTTGTCAGTAAATACCAGTAAGCTCTTTTTGTCCTATCTGCTGCTATTGAAGAAACATTAAAACAACATTTGTGGTGAGACCACAGATAAACAGTTAATCTGTTAGAAGAACAATAACAGAACAATATTGTGGCAGAGATCACAGACAAGACAAACAAAACCAGACATAGATATTTATGGCAGAGACTATGGATAGACAAGATAGATAGACATAGCTAAGGAACAACAAGCATTAAGGCACTAGAAAAAATATTAGGATCATTTGTTAAATATAGTTCACATCTCATTATTGGAGATTCAGAAGAGATATCTTGAAAGTCCAGAATTAAGTAACTATATATTATCCAAGAATGTAGAAGGCAGATCAGAACAACCTTCAGCTTCAACTTATATACTGCATCTCTACAAATCACACTAGTTGCATATTTTGGATTGAGAACTAGAGATTTAGAGAGTGAAAGTTTACCAGAAGGTGGCAAGATGTATTGTTGCTAACACCAGAAGAGAAGTACTTGTTTTAGTTGATTTTTAGGATAACTACTACAGTATAAACTACTGGATTATATACTAGTTAGTATATCTAGGGTAGCTATTTCAAATATAACTACTAAGTGAGTTACTCTAATTATTTGTAATTCTTGGATGTCAAGAGAGAGAGATCTATAGAGTTGTCTTAGACTAGCGAAAACATCTGAGATGAAATGAACATGTCACAAAATTAATTCAGCTTGTATTTCCACTACCAGTGGACCAATTTTTACAAACTAAGTTGTACTAGAAAGCCCCAAATGAGGGCTATCCATATATGTGTAGGATGTATAAAAGCAACAACAAATGACTAAGATATCAGGCCATCAGTAGCTGTAAAAGCTTTGTCTGCTAATATCTCATGAATGGCTGAACGGATTTGCATGATTGAACTTACATTGGAAAGTGTTCATCAATCTGCTTACAACAATATATCATGCATCTCAAAGCAATAAGTATTGGTAGAGATACAAGCATATCAATGTAGTGACATAATTAGTTACCTTCTAAAATTAGCCTGACAGCTGCTATGACAGATGACAGCTCCTATCAGGTACAAGTT
>Ga0157364_1000637_pt1 | contig 25514 bp, 9 predicted proteins | sample AttsexASBM2_FD_111476 | JGI IMG/M metagenome (GOLD analysis project Ga0157364, IMG submission 111476) | Fungus gardens microbial communities from leaf cutter ant in Ribeirão Preto, State of São Paulo, Brazil - Atta sexdens ASBM2 | ecosystem: Host-associated > Fungi > Mycelium > Unclassified ... | reverse complement strand
TATTAATCATAATTGAAGATCTTAAAAAAATTGCGGAAAATGTTAACATCGCACTCTTGTAATTACACATGCTTGTAATTACGCTAGATATGATCTTCATTCATTTTTACAATATAAGCAATGTTGATTTCACTACTCGATTGATTTTGTTTTAAGATTTTTTATGTATAGATGTATGTATATATATATATGTATAATAATCAGTTACATTAAAAAAATAATTATTAATCGTAAATTTTAATTGTTATGTTTTATATATATATATATATATTCAAATTATTCAATTTTCAAAAATTAAAATTTTAAAATTTAATAAATTATTTTATTCAAGGATTATTAATATCTATTTAAAGAATACAATTTGATTTTTTTAATTAAAAAAATATTTATGGGAATATTAATTTAATGTTATTATGTTTACTTTAGTTATTTAGATAGAAGAGAAATCGTGATTTTAATGTATCAAGAAAAATAAGAATGTATATATAATCATCTATTAATTTTATTAGAAAGTGATTAATTAATTACTTTTTTAACAAAGAGAAATTTTATTTAAATTTAAATATTCTTAAATGCAAGACAAGAGATACACTAGTGGATATGAAATTCTACAAGTTTCTGCTTCTAAACATAAAAAAAAAGAAATAACTGTTTTTTTGCATTTTAATATCTAATATATACTTGCTTTACTACATTTCCTCGTATTTTTTAATATTATTATACAAAGGATTAAAGTTTTATTTGCTTTTCTATAAAAAATATAATTGGTTGAAATTAAAATAAGTGATTTAGAATTTACTTCAGTTGAAAGTTAATAATTATTTTTGAGTAGAGCAACTAATAATTAAATGTTCATAATTATTGTTTTCGTAACTCAATTTCTTTTTTAACTTTAAAAGGTTTATAGTCAATTGCAGGAATCTGAATTAAAAATTAAATAATTCATGCGTATGTAACAGTTAATTTTTCCTATAATATAGTAATATGTCCATTAAGAAATACTATTAAGCATCTCTTAATCGAATAAATAGTTATCTCATTCAATTCTAAGAAGTCCATAGAATAAAGTATGAATCCTTTAATCAAAATTGATTTGGAATACTCGGCATAAATATTACTTGCGTCAACAACATAAAATATAACGGCGCGCGGCATTCAGCATTTGTTATTGTAGTGCGCGGTGCGTTTACCAAGGCCGCTTTGTTGTTATCATTCGTTCGACGAGACTCGAGGCGCGTGCCTTGTATCGTCACGTTATTCTTCACGACGCGGTCACGGCGAGTAGTTGCGCGAAACACGATCGTTCTCTACGAATAATTAGACATCGTTAGATCACACGATTGACTCATTTTCACCGGCTAGACAATATCCTTTCGTTTTATCAGACTGAAGACGATTGTTCGTCGCAGACAGTATCTATTTCCTTGCGATATGTTCATTTCAAGTAGCAATGACGGGGATTAAAGATTATGATATCTGTACAACATATTAAATTTATTAGAAAATAATAAATTAATTTTTATGTTGTAATTGAAACGAGAATATAAATTTTATTTAAAGGACTCGCATTAATTATATAAAAAATTGAATTTCGGTGAAATAAGTTAGTTTTCGTATATAATGTAATATATAATGTAATGAAAAACGAATAGTTTTTTAGTTATGTATCAAATGCTTTGTAATATAAGTTTTACTTTCGACATACCGTAGCTTAAAAACTTTATTGAGCATTGTGCTTATGACACCTTTTGTTCACTATATTATAAGCTCTCTAAAACTTTAGAATGAACCTCATTCCGAATAATAAAATTTCACTCACAGATTGAAAATTAAGTCACTCTTCTTCAAAATTGACTCAATTTTTATTTTTTAGAATGAGAGATTTCTATTACAAAGAATTTAGAGAATACATTATATGTGAAAACTACCTCATTTCACCAGAACCAAATATAATATTTCCATATAATTACTATGGAATCCTTTAGATTTAATGTTAATCCTTAACTGTAGACTCACTAGCGGATGTGGTGATATTAACTCTCCGGAGCTGAAATTTGTAACACAGTTACTGAGTTTGTAAGACACATTTAATTTATGTTAATTACAACTAATTTAGGAATTAAAATGATTTGTATAAAAAAGAATGAATATTAAGTATATTTAATAAGAATAATTAATTTAATAAAAAAGAATTGCAGATGTAATGTAAAAAAAATTGAATTATTTCGCATTTTTTACAAAGAGATTTATAATTGGATCAATAAACTTAGCTTCGAAAAATTAATTTATAATGCCTGAATTTGAATTGTCTCGCGTCGTGCTTTGAAGTTTTCATCGAACGCAATTCGAGTGTTATTTTTAAATTGACGAAATAATAGACGAATCGTTGAATTGTGCGGTGACACGAAGTGACGCATCAATTCTCAGTAACGCTAATACTTTGTAATATTCATGAAAGAATAAACGTTGCGGCGTAGCATTTCAGTTGTATATTTTTTCCTGGTTTTGTAAAACGCGTATTGTGCTTAATGCATGTTATCCTTGTAACATTCAATCAGAACAATAAAATAATACATCATGCGCATTGTGCCTTTTACAGAACTTTAACCTTTCAGACGGTTCGTCGCACATTTAATTCAGTTAGCTATCAATCTGAATTGCGTCCGTCGCGTCGTGCGATACCGTGAAGTTGGTCGCGTCTGTTAATGCGCGGTTGGCAATCTTGATGTATTCGAGTCACCCGATAGGAAGCCATCTTAATTCTAAGGAGTGAAAAGGAAGGACAGTAGAGCTTTCCTGACGTGCTTTTCTCGCGTAATATACGTCATGTCGCGTGTGATTAGCCTGAGGAGTGCCGTGCAAACTGTCGCGCGATCGTTACAGTTTGGTCATTAGTGCGCGCGCGTAATTAACCATGTTTTCGTCGGTGATGCTTTTGGGTATATACGTGTGTGTGTGGAGTGCGACGAAGCAACATGAGAGAATGGCTGCTGGAAAGGCATCGGGCGACAGCGAAGTAATCATGGGGTGAGCACCGTTTGTTTATCTTCTACTTTGCGAAATTTATAGTTTCGTGTAGAGATTCGGACCGGAAATTACATTATGGATTAAAATCTCGGCTGGTTACGATTAGGAAGCTATCCAACTTTCGATTTCGGTGTCGATTCCAATTTTTTTAACGGTGACAGTCATAGACATAAATTAAAATATTATACGAAAACCGAAACCGAAAAGAACTGAAATTCAAACGATTCCGGTAATCGTTACGGTAAAAGAATTGGAATCAAAAATCGATCTTTAATTATTTAGTGAAATGTTAATTGCGCTGCTCTAAATATAATATATCGTATTTTACAAATCAACGCATCTCCGCTGTTACGCATTGTATTAATATAGCGAATTTTATTTTAATTTGAGATGAATTTTTGAAAGCTGTAAAAGACGTGTACAGTAGTGAGTGCAAAAAATATTTCTACACAGGAGATATTTTTTTAAAAGAAATCTTATTTTTAGGAAGTAAATATTAATTATCAATTTATTAACAAAGATTAAAATAGATTGTATGTTTTTCAAAATCATTTTACTTAAAAGGATGTGATAATATAAATGAAACAGCTTCGCGTGTTAGCTTCTAAGAAGAATGTGAAATTCTTTTGTTTATATTAGGACAGAATACTCATTATATAAAATCGCTAATTAATGTTTACTTTCTGGGTTTTTTATATAATAAAAATTTCCCCTGCACGAGTACTTTTTAACACTCTGTATATATACAGATACATGTATTTCTGTAAAGTCTATATTACAGATTCTGAAAAATCTATACTTGCCTTCAAAAGTGACATATTAAAAAATTATTATCATAAATGACTAATTACAACATTAGATAGAAGGGGGGGGAGGGGAAGACAAATTAGCGACTTTCTATTAAATTGTTATAAATCTTTATGTTAGACTAATGAGAATAATCTTTAATAAAAGTTATTTCATGTGAAATAAATATGTAAAAGAGAATATTTCTACAAAATACAGTAGGGAAAATTATTTTATATTGGAAACTATAATTATTATTTTAAAAAGTTTAAATTTTTTTATATCATTGATTTGTTTCTTATTTATTATTTAAAATTTGATCGAATAAACTATATTTCTTTTGACTTGAATTAATATTAACAATACATTAGAATATTAAATAATGATTATAAATATCTTGTCTTTTATATATACAATTTGAGGAATTTTATATATTTCACACGAAATCGCTCGTGCTCAATGGATATAGTATGTTATAATTAAATAAACGAACGATATTGAAAATTATACATAAATCTCTTTACGATCGCGAATTTTTTTATTTCCATGATTGAAGGCTCATTAAAATGCAAGGAAACTACATTTCACTGGACGATCAATCGACGTATGTATGTGCGTTGATCGGTTATTAGTAATCGGTAATAATTATTAGTTTCACACGTCCTGACACTGTAACAATCTTTTTTTAAATCTCGATTTTCCTCTCTGTACCATGTCGTCTGGCTTTTTTCTTTTACAGTTGATTAAGTTTATATTTAAGTTAATAAGTTGATAATACTTTCCTGTTTATTACCGATTACGAAGTACAAGCACCTTTCGATTATACCTTTTAAAGAAAAAAATTTTGCATATTAAGAAAAATGTAAAATTAAAAAATGACAATACCAATAGCCCATTATATAATGTATATCAAAAATAGACATTTTATACATTATGTTGTTAGAATTTGAAAAGAAGTAAATAAATACTAAATACTAAATTATTACAATTATTATTAATAAGACAAGAAGATTACCAATTTCCTTGATACAGTTAGATAATTACTTCAATTTAGAAATAAATAGCGATTTACTCTTATTTATTAATAATCTCGTAAGCGTATTTTTTTTAACGTTTTACAGAAATATTACATATATTTTAGTACTGAACTATTACATATTACGTATGTATTATGATTACATATTATAATATATTATATAATTTTATTATATAATATATTATAAATATATATTACCTAATTATATTTTTAAGTACATATAATTACGTATGTATTAATTATTAGTTTGTTAGTGGAAAATGTGTGTTTTCATTATAACATAACGCAAACTGTAATTGAAATTTTCCTCGCGACAACAACAGGATATAATCTTACATCATTCGTGCGTAACTGAAAATCACGATTGTTCCTGTTACAATCTATCGATGGAATCATCGAATCGTAAGCACTATTTACAGGACATGACGTAACGATTGTACCATTATTTCCGGTATTACCTTCATATGATTACCTTCATGTTTCTTTTTCTTTCTTCTTTTCTTTCTTTCGGGTGATTCACGACAGGATGCATCGGCTTGTCAACAGCTAACGGTACGCATGCCACCGTAAAAGAGAGAAAGAAAAAAAGACGCTCGCTTCCTGCCTGCCCCTTTCCGCAATTTCCGCGTAAGAATCGCGAGTGATTAGCATTCCTGCTGCGGCGCGCGCGTCCGACAATGAGAGGAAAATAATTAAGCGATGGACGATAATTAAACGCTGAAACGTATGCAGCCTAGAAGCGCGTTTCCTCTATCGATCCTGCTCGAGTACGAGAAGCTGTTTATTCTGGTGCACGAGCTAGTGCTGATCTTAACTCTTACGTCTGACATATCGGTCTATGACAGACTTATAAGTATGCGCGATATTATTTTTTCTTATGAAATTGACATTCTCTTGGAGTATCTTTATTATTTCCTTCAGATACTTCATTTTATTCTAAAGATATTAATTTTTCTTATAGTATTCTTTATTCTTTGTTTATAATTTATATATTTCTATTAAGTCGTTTTACTTTTTAATAGTATAAATCTATTTGCTATATATTTCAGTACTTATTGTAAGTATATTATGTAAAATTATTAATTATGAAGTATTTTAAAATCATTCGCTTTATTAGAAACATTAGAATGAAAAAAAAAACAAGAAATAAATCTTTGAAATTCTAAATTCTAAATTCTTTTTTTCATGCATAGGGGAAGGTCATTTGTAAGTTCTCATAATCTCGAAAAGAAATCAACAATGATAAGACTTATATATATACCTAGATCTAGGTATATAATTGAAAGACACAGGTAATACGAACAGAGAATAACAGATTCCAACCTATCAGAAACCGTATATTTTAGTATTTGTTATGAAATCTGTTATTGTTTGCTTCTATCTTTTCAATTATATCTTAGGTCTTATCATTGCTTCTTTCCAAGATTATGAAAATTTATGAGACTTCATAAATTTCTCTTGAATAAGAGAGGTTTTAAGTTTTTCAAGCCTTGCTTGATAACCTTTCTTGTATATGAAAAAAAGAATTTACAAATTCAGAGATTTATTTTTTGTTTTTTTTTTTCCATTCCAATATCAATCTTCAACAAAGTGAGTGTTATCTAATGATATCTCTCCAAAGAAAAAAGTGAGATTGATTCGGTCAGCCTAAAACAACAACTCATTTTCAACCGATAATTTACTGCACGCTGCGGAGGTTCGGTGCCTCTCGTTCTGAATTTCCGAAATGATCCGGCTTCCTAGAAGATCGTCGGACATTGTCAGACGATCCTTTGTGCTAATACGATTAAAAGAGCCACCGCCCCTGTTTCTCTGACACCATAGACTACCCACTTATTTTTTGTTAGACTCATTCTTTAATTTAGGTTTATCCTTCTAGTAGAATTTCTTTGTTGTTTTTATAAAGTTTCTTTGTCCTTACATATTTGCAGTCTTGTAAAGCAAGCACTAAACGAAGAATGAAATCTTCGTTTTATGAATCGACACATATGTGACCCGAAGGGTCTTAAGAATTTCTCTAGGGAGGCCATTCATACCTTTATATCTTGTAAAATAGTCGTTTTTTTACTCCGTAGTCTGTTATTGTAAATTCTCAGCCAAAAATTATGTATATCTAAGGTTTGAGAAATAAATGGAATTTTATTTATCATGCAAGTTTTATAGTACAAGGTTTAGAAAAAACTTATATTTCTTGTCGAAATTCTATTATCATTTTCTATAGTATCTGTATTCAAAATTTCCATCGTCTACGTTAATTTTAGTGAGTTCGTTTCAAGATATCGGCTGACGAAGAAAAAAGACAAACGACAAGTCGAAGAAGACAAATCGTCGCGATTCTGACGTGACAGTTGTTGTAAGAGGTTGTTATCGCGTCGTCTAGCCGCAGCAGATATTGTTCGTTTAGTTCCTGGTGCACGTCCGCACGTTGCGTGTTACGTCAATGCGGAGACACCGGAAATTAGGACTGTCATGTACATTAAATGATAGTAATTAACGTATTAACAAAAAGAAAAGATAAAAAAGTGGATTTTCCGCATCTTGTTTTCATATTAAAAAGGAACGAAATTGCTTTAAAACATGTAAAATATTTTTTTATTAACTAAAATTTTACAAATTTAAATAAAATTTAAAGTGGTCTAATTTTAGTCAAATTTATTTTCAGTTCTTATTACTCATTTCAGATTTTTATTTAGATAATTATAATTATTAATCATTACAGGAATTTAATATTAGCGCTAATTTAATTACTAAAAAATAGCGATTGATTGATTTCTAAAAGCACTGAATAGTATTTTTAATAGTCTAAATAAATAGTTAATTATTACCTTCTAATAATAACTTTCTATAAGGAAAGTAAAAAAATACAATTCTTTTAGCTCATTATTTTGAGTATGAATCAGATATATACTTATTGCATGAACCATTTATGGAAAGGACGAATACAATTACTTCGTTAAACATCACAAACTCTGCAGTTGACTCATGCATTTCTTCTTTCTTGTTTATACCGTAATCAGCCGAGCCTTTACGATTCTTTTATTTTTAATTTGGCCTTTGTCTTTCGCCGCACGAGCAGCTAACCATCGCTCGCGATCGCCGTCGGCGATTCTTGAAAATAATTGCGTTACTCCTGTATGCGACGTATCGCAAACTTGAATCAATACGTGGGGCCATACCTCGTACAGTTACGTACCGCTTAAGTTCGCCATGCAAAATATCGTCTCGTATAATTGGCTCGATACCGTTAATTGCTGTGACGCTCGACTTTTAGATATCTTCGGCTGTCACGCGCGAAGATTGTACGACGAACAGAGAAGCGAAGGAAAAGAGAATTAAAGAAACGTATCGCCATTCATTCTTGCGTGATTTCGTGATTAACGCTCAGACTTGATTAGAATGCCAGACGGGGGAGGTGTCTGGCAATCAATCGAGATATGTTTAACCAGCGTATAGCATGCTCATGCGAATAAATTTGACAGAAAAGTTTAGCCTCAAAGCAAAGAAATCTCGCGCAGTATGTTAATTCATGATAATAAGGCTGCTCCTTTTATGGTTGCTCCTTTTTTTTCTCTCTCTCACAACGACAACTGCGTATCTATTTGAAGATTCGGTTAAACTTTTTCCATAAATACGTGAAACCAACGTGAATGTGTGCGAAGGAGACCGCTCTGCAATTTCAATATTAGCGTCACGGAAAACGTAATTCTAGGAAGTACAGGAATATTTACCAGCTGCTTCGTATTTTCCGTTTCGCGATATCTATTCCATGCAAATCCGTACGCGCTTTCTGCACAAAAAAACATGCGTTTACGTGGTCAAGTTTGAGCTCGAGTGAAAGAACTCGCGTCTTCCTCTCTTTGGCTGCTTCTTTTCTTTCTGCACCAAATCCTTTTGAGAATGCGAAGTAGAAAAGTGCACTCGTACTTTTTCGAACTAATAAATATTTTCTAGATAAGATATCTTTGCGAAGGAAAACGGCTTTCGTCGAATTCCTCGCTCCTCCTAATTTCGGTGCGTCGCATTTCACCGATCTGGCCGGCGCCTTGGGAAAAATCTTCCTCTGAGCTCTATTATGCGCGACACGATTACGAGACGCCGTATGCGTCTCGTAAAAATGTCGCCGGACACGTAATACGTTCACGATAAATATTCCCGACAGAAACTCGATGCCGTTCGGACAATTCACTTTTGTTCCGCTGATGCGTTCTTCTACATCTCTCTCCTTCTTCTCTCTTACGATCTCTGATCACTTCCATTTACTTCTGTTCGTTGATATATTATAGAGAAATTAAAAAATTATAGAATTTTCTTAATTTCCCTACAAATTTAAAGTAGGTGCGTGCGCGCCTGTGTATGTGTGCGTGTACAGGATGACCCACGTAATGTGTGATGAAATCAATAACTCGAAAAATACGCACTGATAATAAATGCCAGGAAAACAAGGGATTCCAATTTCAAATTTTAATACATTTGAAAAAGAGTCTGATTGCATTAATTGAAATTCTCGTTGAAAATGATCAAATTGAAATTTTCTGGTTGAATCTATTATAATTCTAGTTAAGATAATTAGAATTTTGATTCATAAAATCAGCATCTTCTCGTTTATTTTCAACCAGAAATTTTTCTCAGAGTAAACTCTGTTAATTTTTCCACTGTTAATTGTTCCTACAACATTTTACTATCTTTTGATCGTGTTTTGGTACTTCTTAACTTACGCGTTAATTCACAAAATAAAAAAATATTACGTTCCGCGCGGAACGTTCGACTGGAAGTTTTCGTTAACTTAATTCTGAAAAATGTAAATGATCTCACTGAACTATTAAATTGAAGACTTAATTAGCGTTCTAAGAGATCTTTTATTTTCATATAGAATTATCTTTAAATTGAAGAACGTAGATATAAAATGTTAATTTACAAGATAAAGCGTATTACGTTCCGCCGACGGCGCTGGAAATTTTCGCTAAATCCGGGGAGAATGTATAATTGGTTCCACGAAACTACGAAATTAGAAACTTAATTAATGATTTCGGTTAATGTTAATTATAAATATAGAGAATAACTTAAATTAAGACATTTTGAAATAAAAGCGGAAATCAGTGGAGCGTTGCATTAAAAAAAATAATCCGGTAAACTGTTTTTCTTACATACATTTGTTTTCCTCGTACGTGCTCTATTCATAATACATCGTAATACATTGAGAAAAAAAGAAAGAATTGAAACCTATATTCTAAATATTCTATGTAATTAATTCTACATGTTAAACGAAACAGTTGGCAGCTTTCTCTTTGCCATCGTTTTTCTGAACGCGTTTTACAGTTTCTGGTTAATGACTGACTGTTTGTGATTCTAAATTTCGAGCTCTTCACTCACGCAACTCGGTCGTTACGGCTCGTGCGAATAATTATCGACCTTTATCATTTAATATTTTAAACACTTCGACATTTGTGTGTCGGCGCGGTAGAGCACCGTTACGTAACGAACGGGCACTTACCGTACGTCAGACTACTTAAGCAAGACCCGTAGATAACGCTAAAAGCCACGTTCCTCATAGCGTTTGTTTATGAGTTTAATAACGGAATATTTCTGCATATGCTGCATTAGCGTGTCCAAAGCGCGGCGAGATTAGGAACGCGAGATATAATATCCTGTCTATCGCGCACAATGCATCCAGCCATCCTATTTAAAAGTTTGCCATGTCACCGGAAAATGGCACCGAGTCTGATCGCGTGTACAGGCGCGTCTCGGCGAGTAAAACGAAAATGATCGTCGATCGAGATATTGTTCTGAATCTCAGACTTCGAATATATTAATATAAAACACGTAGGAAGAGAATGGACACTTTTCGAATACCGTGGACGTCGGGTATTTAACGCTCTACGAGAGCATTCATTGGGACACACGCATTTTGTAGCTAATAACGATCTCGCGGGATCCTTGGACGATGTAATGAGCGACACGGCGCGGCGCGGCGTTCGCTCCCGCGAGGACTCCGATCGCGGGAGAGACCTTGAAAGGCACGCGAGGAATCCGGCTCGCCGCGTACGTTCTCGGCGGTAAAGCGAGCGAGCGTGCGATCGCGGGTTTCCTACTCTCGTGAAACAGAGCGGCGATAAACCCGTGCGCCGCGGGCGCGCTGGTACGTGCGATTAGCCGGTATTTCGAATTAACTAACGACCATGTCGAGCGCCGCTCGTTAAAGTCTCGTGTGTGCTCTCGCGAGAGCAGCGCTCGAAATAGCTCGCGCGGATTCCTTCACGCTCGCGCCCGCGTACTCGCGCGCACTTACGCAACCGGCGCGGCCCGTTCGAAAGAAAACGAGGAAATCAGAGTTATCGGTGCGTTAAGATACAGGAACGGGCGCATTTTTTAGTGGAGAAACCACCGAAGCCGGTTAGACTTGGATACCGACTGTATATATATATATATATATATGTTTGTATAAACCAGTACATGTTTTAATCTATTATCGACGTAACGTGTACTTATCTCAATAATTACTGAGAATTGAGCTAAAATTTAAATACTATGTTAGGATTCATACTGCAATATTATTTACATATTTATATTTATTATATTCACTTTTATCGCATTATAAATTATAATGTTGTAATTAATATGTATGTTGATCGACGTAATTTTTATATCAGCGTGTGAAATGTTTCAAGAATTCCCCTTAGACATTTTTTTAATATAATATAAGAAAAGAGAAGAAAAAGACAGCGATGATATATTTTTCCAAGATAGAGATTATATTCCTAAATAATTTTTTTAAATTTATTTATATATTGATATTAATTTTATAAACTGCATTATATGGAAAATTATTGAGTTCTGATAAAATGAGTTGATTTTTACACACACACACACACACACACACATATATATATATATATGGCTCAAATAATAGATAGTTCTTTTTTCGTAGAAATTTTATGCACTTTTTGAGTAATTACTAGACAGTTATATTAATTCCATTTAATAACTACATAGGATCCTAATCAAAATGTAATGTTTCGCCTGTAATTTCTGCTCACAAAAGATATGCAAAATAAACCCATTTACTGAACAAAAACAGGGCAATAAATGAAGTACGCAATATTTTAATTATGATAATCTATTTATACTAGACGATAATTGCACAAATGTTTATGCAAGTTACATATATTTTTATCTAGAAAATTGCTTCAGAACTATTGGATAAAATTCTTATCAAGTTTCTTGTCCATTTCCTGTGTAATTTTTATAACTAATGAGAATACAGTAATTCTAGATAATAAATGAATGGATGTCTAGGAAAAACTGCATACATTTATACCAAGCTATAATATGTATATCAAAGATATTCTGTAAGCACAAGTTTTACAATTTTGATATACCACAGCTCAAAAATTGTCCAATATGTGAAGCATGTGATATATAATCACATTTTTTGTTTATCACATTATAATTCACTGGGATCCAAGTTCCTATATGCAGAGTCATTTGTTGTATGCGTATTTAGGATTTACATCCTTGACAAAAATATATATATAGTTTCCTAAACACTTGTTCAGTTACTGTCTAGTATTATTATTATTCTTATTAGTTTTAACAAAATTATGTAGAAAACAAGAACTTGATTTATATAATAGCTAGACTAATTTTATTGACAAAAATATCTATAAATTTGCGTAGACACCTGCCTAGTTATTATTTAATATTAGTAGATTATGATTAAATTAAAATATTGCGTAATCTATTCTTCTGTTTATGTTCTGTAAATAGGTTTAGATTTTGCACATCGTTTCTGAGCAGTAACTGCAGGCAAAGCGTAACATCTTAATTGGAATCTTAAGTAGTTTTATTTATCAGTTTCTAGACAAAAGTTAATAAACTGTCCAGTAATCGCTCAAAAATAAAATTCTTATCAGAAATATTGAGAATGATAAACCTCTTTAGTCATATTTCTATATGAACGTGACGAAATCCAGCAAAGGAGAGAATTATTATTCTGAATATCGTAATTTTGACTTTCTCTGGGCATTTTAGAAGTGACTTTCCGAACAGTTAAAAGAAAGTTTATATGGATCATCATAATGTACCAGTCGTACATTTGTGATCACAAGCTGTGGCTTGCAAAACATTCGATTTCTCATCGGAGAATTTTGAATGAATCTGCGATTTCTCTCCGCACGATAAGCTTCTCGTTTTTCTTTCTCTCCGTCCGGTGTAAAAATCGCGCTCTTGCGCGCTGTATGGTCTTGCGATAAGCGCCTGATAGCAGAAGAACGTATTGGCCGGATTTCTGGTCCCGCTGGAATTTTCAGAGATAGATTTTTCCGGATCTTCAGATTCCCCAAACGCGCACGCGCATATATGTTAGTCGTTCAATCGATGAAAGAAGAAAAACAACGCGTTTATCTGCAGTCATCGCGTAAGTTAGTAGGAAAAAAGGATTAAACTTAATTTTTTTTAATACGATTTTTCCTTCTTAATTTTTCGATAAAAATCATTCCTTTTTACGCGAAATTATGATCTGTGCTCATCATTTCTTTTGCTTTAATACTTTTTTGATTCTTATCATTAAATGAAAGATATTCTTTTTTTTCTTTCTCCCTCTCTTTCGTTTAACTACTTTTATAATCACTTATAATAATGGAAATCAATATTACATAATATAACGCTTAATATAAATGGATAATCATAGCATACTTAATCATAGCATATTTATATCTCGCATAATGTTATTGGCTTTACAAATCATACATATGATAAAAATTATCCTCTTAAGGATAATTTTTTGTTTGATCCATTCGCATACAGCGTAAATAAAACCGAAATGACTCATGATCCAGACAAACTTGTATAGCTTAACCGTCTATATATGTAAAGAAAATATTCAATTAAACTATACAACCTTATAATAGAAATGCAATTGAACAATTCTTTTTATGCACATATAAAGTTCTGCAACTATGCAAATTTATCTGAATATATCCTAATAGTTACATATTTATTTTTAATGTGTTTTTATTTACAGTATATATTGTTAATCAACACATTATATTTTTATATTTTATATTGATTTATTATTAACACTTAATAACTAACTAATAACAATAATAACACACTAAAAACTAAATTTAGTTTACTTGAATAATATTCGCCGAAGAAAGACATTTTTGCTGCGACTATAATTGCGTGCTGTTCAATATTCCATTTTTAACAATTTACTACAAAGTCACGAATAATAGCTGTTCCACAATCATCATTCCGAAGATTTTGCCCTACGGACAAGTTGAAGGCAGAAAAAACGCGAGAAATGAGCGAATATTAGAAGAAACGCACATGTGTATAGCGAGGGTGTATAATAGGAGCCGCGTTAGACGCTACCATTAGCGTGTCATTAAAGCACCATTAGCGTATCATTAGTGCACGATACCCGAAAACGAAGAACTACGCAAGCTTGTCTTCCGGCTATTTAAAAAACGAAACTTTGAAAAGGATTAAGAGCAATAGTGGCGCGCGGCTATTTCAAATAAATCTTTGCTATCATGTCGAAACCTATTTCCGTTATACTGATTTATATAACCGTTACGCTGAATGTAACCAATCAAAATCAAATAATCGATCTTACATTAACGTATCATCCTCATACATGTCACGTTCTCGATTGCGTGATATTCTTAGCTTCATCTTTATTGCGATATAGATCATTATTTTCTACTTAACTATCTAAGATACCATACGTTCTACATTGATGAGTAAAAAAAGTAAACTAGAAATAGAATATATCGAAAGAACGTTGTCGATCTCTTCGTGCATGTCGGCTAAGTTAATGCGTCGTACCCTTGACTGTTCCCCAACCTCGACGTTTTTGGGTTTCTCTCACGATTTCTCAGAAGTCGACGCCACTGATCTAGATTGCTTAATCTCGTGCAATCTAATGTAAACAGATAAGAGCTAGCGTTGTTTTACACGCTCTCGCTTACGCAGCACATAGGAATGTAATAGCGATGAGATGACAATCTCTCGTAAACACTCAATTGTTTGTCATTTCGCTAAAAAGTTTGGTCAAGTTTGGTCAAGTATTGTTATTTTATCGACTCGAGGGCTTCTCCTCGGCCAATCTCGATTTTTTTTATTGTCACCGTAATTTAATTATCGTTAAGATAGCGCAGTTTATCTTTAACGATCATATTCATATTACTTACAATTAATAATATCACAGCTTCTCTTATTCTAACAGCCAAATCATTCTTTCTAGGTCTTTCTAATCGTGTCATTTAATTCATGTTATCGTGTATTTTATTATTATTATCATTATCACGATTACGATACGTGATCATTAATCGAATACAAGGAGGCTTACCTACATTCCAATAAAATATTGTAACCCCTTATTTATCTATCTCTACCTGTTATCCGCTTTGTCCGCCTTCTGAAAGTGGAGGGACCACTTTCGAAAACCAGATTTCCGGCGTTCACCCAGCATGTCGCGGGCTGCGTGTGTTTCATGTTCCTCGAGAGCTCTATGAATCAGCGTTCTGCTCGTTCTTGAGACATTTAAATTTCAGATCACGAGCGGCCCGTGCGCCCGCAAACCTCCAGATTTCAGATTATATCGAACATACAAGGGCCCGTTGTTGTTAAGTCGTGGGGAACACGTCCATGTCGTCGATATACGGAGACTTCAAATCCACCTACGTATAACATTATAATTTAAGAGCGTCGTGAAGGAATTATTGCCCCGTAAGATGGCCGAATTAATGAATAAAAGAACATACTGCAGTAACTTGTTTAAGACTTAAGTTTGTAAGTGTTTATACTTGGAAAAAGAGTGTGGTTGCATTGATTTTAATTCTGATTGGAAATCAGTGTATTTCCAACAATTTCGTATCTAATTTAAATCGCGATGAACAATTGACGAGGAAAGTTAAAATTGAGTAGTTGAATTTTTAGAAATGGATACATTTGTTTCTTTTAATTATGTGTTTTATGTTTTATATAGATATAATTGTTGAGCAAGAAATATAATTTATATGCATTGAGCTGTATAACAGACATATTCTAAAGCATCTGGAAAAATCTGGGTTGCTCCAATATTGACAGACTCCGATCCTCTTAAGGGTCTGATGATGCCACTCGCATGCCTACACGTTCTATACACAAACTGTCGTATTTTTTTTTATAACCTAATTGGTTTTTTTTCTCTTTGTCTCGTATATTTTATTTTATTTTTTTATACATTTTCTGTTCTTATTCTTTCGATGCATTCTTTGTCTTTTGTATTCTCGCGTTATTTTACTATCAAATTATCGTATATTTTGTTTATCATTACTAGTTATGTTTTATATTCTTAGAAAACTTTCCCTAGAATATCACTTTTATCTATCTATCTAGTTTATAAATATTTTTATCTATCTGTTCTAGTTCACACCGTTACCTCTAGTCCGTGACCTAAACCCTATTTGACACGAACACGAAGGCCTTCACGATGTAAATCGCTTATTTATCGCGTTTAGATTAAATTTAAGTCAAATATAGAGTGTAAGCCATAGATTGACGCACAGTGTGAACTATTTCTAGACCTATTCAAGACTTTGCAAAGTTAAAGATTCTCTAAAAAAAAAAATAAGATGGTAAGAATTTTTTTGGGATTCTTCTAATATCTTTCGACAATTTCTTCAATTTAATATCATTATCTTCTTCCGCATTTAAATACTTAAATATTTGCGGCTTGATTTGTGACTTTATTATTATTATTATTATTATTAAATTTTAAACATGTACTGAACACCTTATAAAAATATTAGATCCATCACAAAGTTATCTCTTAAAGAATTATATTGTCCGATAAAAAAATTATTCTTTTCGGGCGCGTAAAAATATTTGAATTTCACGGCGAAATAAAAAGTCGCGGTCCGACCGCGCATTTACGGCATAAGGATGCAGCGGTGAAACGATTCACAAAGTCGCCGTTGCATTTTACGTCGGTTGTAAGACGATGAGTGTTTCCGTCACCGGATTTTTAGGATACCTCACGCGTGGGAGACGTCACGTCTCCGTTCTCGAATACAAGTTTGCTCCGAAAGCGTGAAGAAACTTGCGGACTTGATGGTGATATTACGAGACGATTTTGCATCACGATGCGACTGGAAATTTTCTGATGTGTCGTTTTACGATAAAGCTTTGTCGGTATTGTCAAGAATGGACGCAAACGTCGAAAATGTGCCGGTGACATAAAAGACGCCAAGCCGCGATGATGCGCAATAATCCTGATAAGCGATCATATGCGTGGAGTGTCCCTTGATAACAGCACATGCATCATATCATCTTGTTCAACCTGTTCAATATTTACAGAATAACGATGCATTTTATTTATAAATAGCCATATGATCACACTATTTATCTAAATTATATATTATTTTTGTTATCTATTTTGATTATAAATAATTTGTTAAATACTTCGAAAGTTTCCACGGATATTTTCTTCAAAGAAGTTATTGCGATTTGTGAGTTATTTCTATCTTGATAATGTTAAACGTGAATGTTGCAATTTATTTCGTTAAAACGAGAAGCAATCTTGCATATGTAAATTGTATTTATGCCAAATCTTTAATGACAGTACACTCTCTAATTATACATATTTAATTTTATTGTATTGAAAATTATGGGAAGGAGAAAATGAAAAGTAAATCAGGGAAATAGAAATAATCGATAATAAAAATATAGATATATATTATCTTGCTTGAGTACTTAGGATTAAAAGTTTTCCAGGTTGCGAATACAACATTATAATATAATATGATAGTGCATGATGAATAGCGCATGATAAGGATAAACGGTCTCACTCTACAATCTCATCGACGACCGGTTTAACACGATTCTCGAACGCCAGTTCAAATAAGCAATAAAAGATCGGCTACGATGGCAGTCGAGGATATGCGCTGTCTGATTTATTTTTAGAAATCATATATTTACGATACTATTTTTAGCATGATTATAAATTTCTCGCATTATTTCAGGATACCTTGCAGAAGTCGCTAAAACTTTTATGCCATATCTATCTCTTTGCTATTAACAAAAATTTTGAAACTTTCTGGAGAGTTGATTGTTATTATCATAATGTTCACTTAAAACTTCCTAAAAGTTATATATTATTTCTTTTTTTAATGGAAGGAAATTGATTGGATAATGTGTTCATATCACATATTTACAAAATTTTAAAATTAAAGAGAAAAGAGCTCACAAATGATTACACAATCAATCTCCTGAATTATAAAACTAAAAGTACTAACGTTTTTTACTAAAAAAATTAAGTGAATGAATTATTATAAAAATTATAAAAAAATAAAAAAATAAAAAAATGATAAAAAAATCGAATATTTCATCAGTATAGAAGATATAAAATTATTAAAAAGCTAAAAAATTTCAGAATCCTATCTTTTATACAAGAGAAATAGATATAATAAAATTTATCTAAAAAACAGAAACGGTGAGTAACCACCGCTTGATACTTCTGGTGTTGATTTATCAATTGCAAGTTAGATTTTGATAAATTTAATGTGCTTATATATAAATAGTTGCTAACAATGTCGCTATTTTTCCAACCGGTAGTTGAGTTTCCACTTTTGACTTTAATTCCTATGTGATAAAATCGCGAAAAATAAAAATCGCAATTAGCCTACGTTAAATTTACTAAAGCTGACTCAGCGATTTTTATTGCTACACACACATGCGCGAAACAATATCTCGCAGTTATTCCCCGTTGTTTTGCAACGTTCGAAAATTTTCCATGGCCTCTCTTCCGTAAAGCCGGCCATTGTCGCGCGCCGCATTCGTCTCGTTCTCGCGTCGCGTCGTACGTGCATCAATTCACTGTGGTGGCACATAAGCCTGTTATATGCGCCATGCATATCCATAAGCTCGATCGAGGATCCTGGCATGTTAATACCGTTTTCGTGGTCACCGGGAAATCGACCTTAAGTATCACCGATTATGCGTGTTGCCGCATTCCAGCAACACCTTGACATTTCCGTCAAAATCCTACTAATGCGATATCGATCTGTAGTTAAACGATTTCTGTACACAACACTATTGTATTACCTATTGTATTGTATTACCTTCCATTTATAATCCTCTTTGACTGATTGGATTTGTTATTAATATAATTAATTTCCCATATTAAAGTGTTTTTTTACAAAGATTATTTTTGCTGATTTATTAGGAAATTAATGTATCGTGACGAAAGGTTTAATTTTCTGCGTAAACAGTAGAAAAACTAACTCAAGGTTATGTGAAAATATTATCTCCATTCTTCGTCATTTCGCAGAAATCAACCACACAACGCCTCGATTATCTCACGTCATAGACATGTTTGGGTTATAATCACAACTGCGCTGCGTGATCGATAAATCGAAAATATTATTTTCCACTTCATATTGTTTACATCGATTTCTTCGGAGGCAATAATCTTGGAAGCATCATGGCACGCAGTTGGAATTATCTGCGGCATTATTAATTAAAAATAAAAATATTAATGCTTGTTGTATAAATATTACATTATTTATGTCGGTGTATCTGTTTTTAAATAATAGTAAAATCAACAATCAGCAATCGATTGAGAATTGACATTGATTAACATTGATGTTTACTTTTTAATAAGTCTTCCAAATTTTATTCAACTGCAATTGTTATTGAAAACTTGTTTCCAATAAAGATGTCATGTAAATGATGAGTAATGGGTGCCAATTTTATGCGGCACTTAAGACTTAGAATAACTTTGTTGAAATATCTAAAAATAAGCTAGGTACAGACTGGAAAATAATTTTGTTAAACTAAAGTAAAATAATTACGTAGAATATTTAAATTGAAAATATTAAAACTTTTTTTGCAGCATTGCTCATTATGCTTTAATTTTTCACATAATTATCTTGATAGTAATAATTGCCATTGGAGTTTGTATGAATTAAACAATTGATCGGAGTGGCAAGGAGTGACACAGGAGGCTTGAGAGATACGTTACGAGGCTCTCGAGGGAGATTAAAGAGTATGATGATGTGACTGGGGTATTTCGGTTCGGATTTAAAGCTTCCTTTTGCGATGGTTAGCAAGTAGAGACTGGTGCGCCAGTAGGTATCGGCGCCATTCAACAGGTGGTTCGCGATTGTCATCACACATGTGCGGATTAACCATCTCTTTTCTCTTTCTCTCTCTCTCTCTCTCTCTCTCTCTCTCGTTGTTTCTCTTCTTCTTCCTCTCTTGTTTTCCAGTGTACCCGCGATCGCGTGAATGTGTCGACACATACGCTTACATACGTCAGTGCTCGCGTGAGTGCGTATGTTTTCACAGGCGCACGTAGAAGCGAAAAGGGAGCAGAAGTGAAGAGAGGAAGAGAAGAGGAGCATAGTGTACTTGCGGTGCGGAGGTGAGCATATGTTAGGTTCAGAATGTAAGTGCATTCAAGAGGTCCTTGCCTTTTCGCCGCGTCATTGGACACCAGTTGCGCGAAACGTTGTCGCGGAGTCAACCGCGTTGTTGGAAACGACCGTGTGACAGTAACGATCTCTGAATATGGCGAGAAAATTTGGTGAGATAGGACACACGGTGGCACGTCGTATGAAATATCATTGCCGAGAGATCGCATCGTCCGCGTGAAATTCTCTTCCTCACACGAAAATGTTTCTATATCCTTAAAAAAGATTTGATGTATACAGGCACTCATCATGGGTCTTTAATTAATTATATGTCGTGTATGGATAATACCATCGTGCTCGAAACGAGTGAAGGAAAAGGAAAGAGAAAGCTCGAGAGAGAGAGAGAGAGAGAGAGAAAGACAAAGAAAAAAGGATATTTATTTATTCCAAATAAAAATGATTTATTAGTGTACTTATTATTATTATTATCCAAAATAAAATCTGTATATTCTAAATATATTGTATATTTCAGTGTTAATGCTTTGCGTATATTATAAATGAAGGAATGATATAAATGATGATTTTAAATAAATAATATTGTACAATACACCGAGAAAAATTTTTATTGAAAATGGACGAATCAAAAGATTCTGATATCAGTCAGAATGCTGATTATCTCACGACTATATAATTATAATAGATTCAACCAGACACTTTTATAATAATTTATCAATTTTTCAGAATTTCAATTAATGTACCCAGACTTTTTTTCAGTATATGAGTTTGGTAGTAGTTACACTTTTCAATACGAACGCTGATCTTCGTATTCACTCGGAACGAGTAAACTATGAAATCGTTGCCGGAAGCTCCAATATCTGCATTCAAATCCGCAGAGAGAACACGTATATATATTCCAATGGAGAAAAACTTTTCGATTTCAAAGTTAGCGCTCGCAATTGTCGCTTTCTCCGAGAGATACGAATATTCGAGGAACGATGAAGCGAATGCTCGAACACTCTCGTAATTATGAGACGTTTTCACCCCCCCTCGTCTTGGTGGAGGTGGAGGTTGAAAGACGATGATAGTCGATAGTAGTGGAGACATGTCTTTGTGGAAAAACGGCTCCAGATAATCGATTTCAATTAGCGAAACTACCATACCGGAGGACATTCCTCGCAAGTACCTTTTACATCGAAGGGCCTGGAGGGCCTCACTTCTAGTCTACTATCCTTCCCCTCTACTGAAACTTTTTATCACGCTGTCATGTCGTCAGTCGATTTTAATTGGCGAAATTCCTGAATACCTCCACAATGGTCGTAACTCGTTTATTCTTCTTTACCCATGACTTTCCAAAATTTTGATGAAATCGAAACTAATCAGGAACATTGATGTTGATTCGAGGGTATGTTTTTCCTCCGGTTATAAAATAATATTGCTAGTTTTCTGTAGAGCAGACTGAAATTTATAAGAAACGTTGTATGAATGAAGAGTGTTACTTGTTTCTATTGGTTATTTTTTTATTTCTAAATATATTCAAAACTATCTGAACGTGAGACAAAAAAAAAATCCGATAGTAGTTTTGTCGAATAATGCTACGTTTCAAACAATACGTTTCAAACAAAAAAATATGTATTTGCAAAATATATTTTATAAAAAATAACAGAAAGATATATATTAGTTAAATTTTAATGCAAGATCTCTTTTTAGAATTATTGTTACTAACGTATTTCATTCTTGTCCTTCAAATATTTATCATCTGGGACACTTTACACGTTTCTGTCGAGTGTTGAAGGAGTTGGCTTCATTCCAGAGTGCTGAACAAATATTTCTATCTGTCTATTCATCTATCTAACGTAACTTTATTTCATAGATCGCGCGACGTCATTGTGAAATTACGATTTATCGAGGCTACAAAGTCCAAGAACAAATTGATTTCTTGTTGAAAGAAAGAATCAGTCAATGCATTCTAAAAAAAATTCAGTCTAGGAGCATCGATGACCGATAATTCGCGACTAGATCACAACAGACATTATTTTTTTGCTCCGTTTGATCTTTAATAATGCGCGCAGTCACTCCATTGATTAGTTTCTCCACTGCGCCTGAGAGAAGCAACTATGAGTAACGTAGTTAACCGAGACAAGCAAACAATCGTGCGAGCACAGTGTGAATTTTCTCCTCCCCGTAAAGTAGATTAAACATAGTTAATAATGGATTACGAATCTTTTTATCGTACGCGTGCGTGAATTCTTTATTCTATTACACATTTTTTTACCGATTTTTTATCCTAGCAAGATTTCTATGTAATTATTTACAGTATGTATTTAACAATATATTTTGCACGAAGGTATATTTCATACTAAATAAGATTTATTCTTAGTCTTTCTATTAATCTAATTTGGACCTGATATAATTTAATTTTGATAAAAGTATGAAGTTCTACCTCTCTAAATGATTTCAAAAGTCAAAACTGAAGATTTTTTTAGATTAATATGTCAATAAATTAATAAATATACTATATTAATAAATATATACACTATTTACATTATTTATATATATACACTAAAATCAAACACTTTTTGAATTCTCAAATTATTGTACATGTAAAATATTAATTAAAATGTATCAAAATATTAGGTATGGGAAAAAGTTCGTGGCGTTTTTCCCGTTAGATGGCATTAAAAAAACGCCACGAACTTTTTCCCACACCTAATATTTAAATTAATGACATTTCATAGTTTGTTATAATGCTCCTTCTTTTTGAATTGCAAATACCTTCTTATCTCAGTCTGTCTCTCTCTCTCTCTCGTTTTCATGAATAAAGTACGAAAATAAAAGAAAATCTTCGACATACTCAGTGTTTTTCCGAGCTTGATAAATGCATCATGTAATTGCCACTATGAAGCTTTCCTCTAAGACCGGTCAGTAATCGATTCGTAAATAGTGGGTGAGGTCGGGGAGACATCCGAAGAAAGCCATCCGATCAATACGTGTTAGACGTCGCTGCTGAGATTTCCCAATACACACGGAAAATTAATGATTTTTATTACTCGGTGCAGACGGCGGAAATAAGTGCACGACCAATCAACTGATTCGAGGGAGAAGACAAGATCAAAAGTGGTATGTTTACCACGTGCTTTGAGAAAATCATATTACGGTGAAACCTGTGATTCTGAGCAAATTTTTTTTCCTAGATTTTCTTTAACCAATATATTTTTAGTAGCAAAGAATTATATATAAAATATATATATATATATATATATACACACACACTTCTCTCATCATATTTGTAATCATAATGTGGTAATTTTTTTAAACGATTGATGTTAATCAATTCAATCAATTTTTAATATTTCAAAAAAAATTCTTTTATTTTGTGAATGTTATATAAAATGAAATGTTATTTGTTTAAAGAGTTATGTTTCTCATATTCTATTAATATTGTGTTGCTTGTCTTCAAGGAAACTTCACCGATTGGTTGCAAAACTGAATGTCTTAATGACTCGTGCACGCATTAGATTTTCTATGTAACTATCCTATCGTTGTACATCATCGACTTTTTCATAAACAAAGTGTTTCACAGAAAAAAATGCGAGACTGCTTCACAGAAGGTGCATAGGAGAAGTTACGATTGCGGTTTTATGTGTGCTTCGCTCTAAAAGCGCGCGTTTGCGAGAAATGTTTTGAAGTCCGTGTCTTTCCAACGAAAACCGCGGAAAAACAGAGTTCAGGATAAATAAACGTTAACGACGCATATTCGTTGCATGATTGCGCTTGGTTGCGCATGAAGTGATATCTATTTACCAGACGTTTGAATCAGACAAATCGATGATTATTGAAACGACAGAAAAATATTTTTAAATCCTTGGAACTTTTAAATTTTATTTTCATATTTTTTTTTCATATTTAACGATATATTTTTAGACTTATTTAAAGAGAGAAAACAAAATTTTTTTAATTAGAAACTATTATATATAATTAAAGTTTCGTTGAAGTATCTAAAAAATTTAGATACAAATAATTTTGTTACACTAGATATTAAAATAATTATGTACAATGTTCAAACTGGTTGTCAGAATATCAAAACTTTTTGCAGCATTGTACATCATGATTGAGTTTTTTTACATAATTATTTTAATTGTCTAATAAAATTATATTTTTAGATCTGTATCTGCCTAAATTTTTAGATACTTGAGCACAAAAAGCTCTTTCCATGTGTTAATATTGCTAAATTACAAAGAATTGAAATTTTTTTATATATTGTAAGTTGCATAAAACTAGTGCTTAACATCTTTAAGACTTGCTTTTCATTCTGCATACGGAAAATGAGATACAACAGGTTTTAATTCTGCTAGCAAAGTTGCCGTCGATGTCAGGAGGAACGAAAGCATTTACCGTTATTCCGCCTACAGGACCTCGCTCCGGCTTGATCCTGACAGTCGACCTTTGCAGGATATCTATATACATATAAGCATGTAAAAGGAACTCCGTTCGTTCTTGCTTGCGTAAAACACGATCTAACGGAACTACCGGCAAAAGTTTTGTTAGTCGATCGCGCGCGCATTCTTCGCGGCTTCGAGAACGTTCAAGGACTCGCTTTTAACACCGCATACACTTTACGAAACTCTCATTCAATGAATCATGCGCCACGGTACACAGCTTTGCGGTACGTATTTCTTTAGAAAACGCGCTGATGCCAGATCGAAGGAAACCGCTATATCGGTGCGCAATAATATTTTTCATGCCGTTAGTTTCTCTTGCCAGCGGGCGCTATTACCTTGGCAATTAGGAATCCGATGAGTGTTTGCGCGCTTTTGGAGAAAGCAAAGCTTTCGATCGATGTTTAACCCTTCGAATGATCGTTCCGAAAAAAAAATGCAATCGCACACTATAACGTAATGTACACCACTTATATTCACTTATCGTTTTCGAGATAATGCATGTCAATTAAGAAAAATTATATCTACATTATTTTTTACACATTTCTGGCGCCTGATTACGTGTGCACGAGATTACGTCAACTTGGTTACATAATTAGATTTTTTTTTTTTTTTTATCAAAGAGGCAATAAGAATGGAAGTCTTATTCTCGTTTCTACCAATATTGATCGATTTTAATTTTTTTAACTTTTTATCTTTTTCTAATTCTAAATAAAAACCGAGATTGAAGTTAATCTATGAAGTAAATCTATGTTGATAGAAATGGACATTAAGAAATAAAATCGCAACAATTACACAACAATTTTTATGATAATATAATGCAAAATTAAC
>Ga0157364_1000636_pt1 | contig 25521 bp, 12 predicted proteins | sample AttsexASBM2_FD_111476 | JGI IMG/M metagenome (GOLD analysis project Ga0157364, IMG submission 111476) | Fungus gardens microbial communities from leaf cutter ant in Ribeirão Preto, State of São Paulo, Brazil - Atta sexdens ASBM2 | ecosystem: Host-associated > Fungi > Mycelium > Unclassified ... | reverse complement strand
ATTTCTCCGAGGACAATAAAGATTATAATTTAATATTAAGGCTCTACACATAATAAAAAAATATTGTAAAGTACACAAATAAGTATTAAGTATTAGAAATACACAGATAAATATTAAGTATTAAAAATACATAGATAAGTATTAGAAATAAAGAAAGTTTAGTTAATTCAAAAATTAAAAGTAATACAAATGCACATTGAATTTTCTCTAAATTCTTTGGAGAGAAATATTTACAAAGGAAAGCTATGAACCTCATCAATTATTATGAAATTTGGCGCGTGTGTTGAGTGTTCTCTCCTGATATAATATTACTCCATTTTGGCCGCACATAGCAAAGTATTTTTGAGATATTAAAATTTTTTTTAAATTTATTTTTATTTCTATATTCAAGTAAGTAAAAATACTTTATATTATTTTATTATTTTAATATTAAATTAAGAACATGAGAAGAATGCGATTCAATATAGACTATCTTTATTTATTTTATGTATTTTATTTTTACATGTGAGATAAAATTTGTAAAAACAAGTAAAGTCTAAGGTCTTGAAGCATTAAAAACATAGTGCAAAAAGTGCAAGTTTACATTCACATTTATTTTGATATACATTCATAGGAAAATTAACGTCAATAAAATTATTAAAAATTTTGCGTTCGAAAATTAATTTTATTTCAAGACCTCATGCTTTCCTTGTTTTTACGAACAATTTTATCTCACAATACGAAAGACAATATATAAAAAATAAATCTGTATTGAATCGCATTCTTCTTGTTTTTAATCATATTTTCTTACATTTTCAAAATTTTAAAAATGTAGAGAACGAATTTTCGTGACATATATATGTGATAATAAATAATAAAACAGCATAACACACTTTTATTTATTTAAATATAGAAATAATTCTCGAGAAATAAAAATAAAATAAAAATAAATTAAAAAAAATATTTAATATCTCGAAAATATATATAATTTGCTATCTGCGGCCAAAATGGAATAATATTATATCTGAAAAGAACATTTAACACTGCTAAATTTTATAAAAATCGATGAGGGACAGCTCATAATTTTCCCTTGTAAAGCGAAATTGAGCCAATCTTAAAAAAAAGAAAATTCTTCAATTTTCAATTTTTAAGAATGAGATTTATGCTAAAAATTTTAGAGAATACCTACAAATAAAAATATAAAGATATACAAATATGTATATATTTATGTTTTATATCTTATTTGTATCCATTATACATTATATTTAATCTCTATTCTTAAAATTCTTCTATTTCTATTCCTGTTATATTTATTCCAATATTTATTTTGATACGTTTAATTCCTTCATTCCTAATTTTTTTATTTCTAATATTTAATATTTATCCCTAACACTGATTCTACTGATTCTAATAAGTCGGTAATCGGTACTCCTAAGGTAGTCTTATCGGTGAAGTTGATCAAAAGCCAACTTGACTAAGGCTGATTGGCCAACTTCACCGATTAAGACTAAAACTTCTGACTACTGACTCATTATAAAATCAGCATAATATTTCTTCCATGCGCAATATATCATTTGATAGTTGATTCAAAAATTCAAGGACCACAAAATACATCACCTAAAAAATGTGTGTTTTTGGCCTTACTCTTTACCATCCAACGCAGCGTTTTCTCATTTTTTTCTCCCATCGTTCGATTTTTCCATCCATATGAATCGTAAATAGTCAAAGGTAAACGTAAACGTCTTGTCTGGATGAGAACGTGAAAGCGCGCGACACGTATATACAGAAGTTCGATTCTCTCCAATATTCAACTCGTACGCGCGCGCGAATTAAATTGCATGAAGGAAGCGGCGGATTACGCGGGTCCGCCAATCGCTGTGTGTCGGCGACGGCGGCAGTTGCGATTTTATCGAAGTATATAACGAATCTAAATTTAAATGTGAGAATCGTAATAGTCCTGCTTATCTAAATATTTTTGTGTTTTGCCCTTTTCTCTTGAGAATGACTATTGTTAACGAGTGAAATTCAAAAATTTGCATGCAGCAAAAATATCCAATGATCTTTGAAATGTTACTTTCAAATGTTATTCATTAAAAGGTGTATTTATTTATATTTATGTGACATTTACAAATAAAAGAAATGAAAAATATCATTAGTAGTACATATTTGTTATAGCAATACGAAGTTGAAATAAACAATGTTTTTATATATTTATGACAAAATTCAATTAACCGACACCAATTAATCTTAATTTCCCAATATAATCATGTCTTTTTAAACTCTTTTACATTTAGAATAATAAATTATTAAATTAAAATCTAGAAAAGACAAACTAAGTAAGTACGTTCATTATTTTCCACATTTTTCTTTACATTTCCTATCTTTAAATCAAATATTATACAAAGAGAAAAAGGTGTAAAGTGTAATTGAAAGACGCGCGTCAATGACAGAAAAGTGTACGGTGTGCAGTTGAAAACAGTGCGAATGCTCTCTTCGAAGCAAGTTGCGAGAGTTCGCGCACAGGCGGATGCGCCGGTAAGGTTAAGTTTCCTCCCACTGACCAGGATCGGATTCTATGCACGACGTTATCGGACATATAGGGATCTGAGCGCGAATTGTCCGAAAGGAATAATCCTCCGGTCGATACTCACTTGTTTTCCCCGAATGATGACTACGAGCGCGGCACCGGCCGCGGTGAGGGCCCACGTGAGCAGGGTTCCGAGGAGCGCCTGGGTGACCGCTGTGTGATTCTTGAGCATCGCGAGCCTCCGTCACATCAGGCGGGAGAGACAGATCCTACAATCGTTCGACCGTGTCCCGTGGCGGACTGCTGTGTGCCAACGGAATGAAACGGAGCGAGCGGGCGTAAACGAACGCGAGAGCCGAACGGCGCGGCGCGAGATCTCCGGTCTTGCGGCACTTCGTTCAGTCCCCCGCGCTGCTTATCTCAACCACCGCGCGCACCACCGACGCACGGGCCACCATTACGTCACGACCACACGTTCCTATACTATCATCGACGTGCATCATGCGCGCGTGTTGCGACGACATCACCGCTCGTTTCTCTGCGTCGTCCCTATCCGTCGTATCCGTCAATCGCGACTTCCGAATATCGTGGGCTGCGTATTACGTACGTTGCGTACATGCACGCGTTTTTCTTTACGTCATATCTAACTAAAGCTCATATCATACTATAGATTAAGGTTACAATAGAATACATGACTAATCAGAGAAGGAAGAAAATCAATATAAGATTTAAATAAACTTTATTTTGATTGATCAATAGTTAAATTTCAATTAAATCTAAGACTATGGTTCACTTGGTGCTCCAAATGCTTCGAAGCGCTTTTTTATTGTTCTATTAGTAGAATTCTTTTTTCTAATTGGTCAATCAAAGCGCCAAATGGATCGCACTTATAGAATGCAAATGCATCGTTGATTAATCAGAAGAAAGAATTTTACGAATTGACCAATCAAAAAAAGCTTCAAAGCATTTGCAGCGTGAAATCACATCCTCAGTCTCTAATTTGATATAGGCCAATAGGACAATAGATTTTTAAAGTCTTAAGGAATGGACGAATCACAATTAATTATTCTCCTCGCATTCGACTGTAATTGGCTTTTCTTACGGCTTAAAACATTTATTGTAAATCCGGATTTACCGCATCACCAAGTCGGTTTTAGGTATATTCAAAACGCCCACGTATCTATGTTTGTATGATTGATTATTGACCGTTAAACACAAATTGATGGATGCTTTCTAGCAAGAGATACAAATGATACATAATGATTGGTATTCATAGTCGGTTTTTATTTTAAGACTGTCTTAAGTCGCTAATGCGGTCTTCTGATTGGTTCATGACATCTTAAGATTGTACTTAAGACGGAACTTAAATATAAGATCCGACTATGAATATCAGCCAGTGAATATCATAGTGAATCATTATGCACCGTTTATAATACATGAATTTGAAGTAAGATTAAGAAATTTCAATCACAGTCGAATGTGAGAAGAATAATCGACTTGTTATTGTGATTTTTTACTCGTACTTCTTACTCCGTGTAGACGACGTTGTATTACACAATCTTATTATTTATCAATATTAAACAAAAAGAAACGCTCACTCTGTGTTACACTGTATCTCTAAATATTATATCAATTTCCTACTTAATGTAAATATAATAACATTACATCAATATTATAATTTGTTACTATATAAATGTAAATATAATATACAATATATTGTACACACGGGAACATAAATGCCTAGCCGTTTGAAGTTGCATGCGTATTGAAGAAGGCATGAGAAGGACGGACGAAGGTGTGAAAAGACATGACTAAACATTTATGTCCCCGTGTATACATACATTTTTTCACGTAGTGACATAAGATAAGTATTGTTTTATTTTTATTCATGGAATTCCATGGAAGATAATTTTTGTGTTGCGACTTGTGTTGTCTAAATAGGAAGCACTTTACCGTAACAATTAGGCTTAATCTACTGTACAGCTTAATGTGCTATTTATATCTTCCTTTAGCGTATTTTTTTTTTTGCTTTTCATTTTTCTTTTGGCTTTTGCCTCTTATTCCTTTCTTGATTTTCTATCATCCGAAATAAAAATTGATGAACTTAGGAAGAAATAAAAAAAAACGTGATAAGAATCACGATTAAATAGTCATAACAAAGAAGAAAAAGACAAGAAATAAAAAGCAAGCTACAAGAAGAGTAAAAAGTATATTGTAGATTAGGCTTTACATTCTTAAGTAAGAAATTATATAAATTATGATATGTAACACGATCAATTGAAAAATAACTTAATTAATAATTTATAAAATATAATTTACAAACTTAATAATTAAAATTCAAATTCAGTTTCAATCGACAAGTAAATTAAGGACGATTTTGATCCAATTAATCAGCAATTAACTTGATCAGCAGAATTGTTTAAAATCTCTAATATACAATTCATTATTTTCAATTCGTTTTATCATACTAACATAATTCTATTGATTAATTCAATAGTTTTATTCATGTTACTTAAAATATTACTGATTAAATTAATTCGGTCAAAGTTGAATTCGATTCGTATATATTCCAATAATCGACGGCAACAGTGTACGAAGTGAGATGCAACGCGCATGCGCGAGAAAGTAGCGCGGCCAATGAGCACGTTCGTGCCTCCTGCGTTCAACCAGTCGGCCGCCGCGTTCGATTAATCGTACGATTGGCGCGACTTTCGTCTGTGTCGGCGCCGCGTCTCAAGGTTTCGTCCGCGCCGGTTATTAACGATGTCAAGGCGTTTACCTTGATCAATAATGTTCGATAGTGAAACCGCAGAACGCGAGCGTTGTCGCGACGCGTTTTGAAACGCAGTTTTTTTTCGCAACGGGACGAGACTGCTGCTGTCGTCGCTGTCGATCGCGAGGCTACCATCTTTCCGAGCCCAGTAGTGCCCAGCAGACGACGCACGACTATCGGACTATCAACGTGCAAACATGGCGTCCGCAACGGTAGGTATACAACGCCGTGATTCTTCCGCGCGATCGATCGCATACTGACGCCACATATTTTTTTTAGTCTAACCGTGCCTAACCATGAGGTATCCGATTGTCTCGTAAAACGAAAATAAGTATCGTTTCGTTACGGCGGGGAACTGGGAGTAATAGTCGCCGATAGTGGGTGGAAGGTCGTCACTCTGACATTCGCTTGCGCATTTCCGTACGTATTTCTAGCGTACATTGCGGAAGGGTTTGTAATATGGATAATCACGCCCTTTGCGGAAGCGAATGCGGGAGTTTTTCGGGGTTCAATTTCGTGTCTCTTTTTTTTCTCCTTTTTTTATTTCACTCGAGAAACGGAGGTTACGCTCCTGTTAATTCATTTCTCCATGTCATAGTGTGTGCATATAAATTTAATCCTGAAATGTCATTCATATTTGTCTTAAGTTGACACTACTTGGGTAAATTTGGATGAAATAATTAAGAATCTTTTACACTTTTTTATGTTCATTTTAGAACAACTAAACTTGATATTATTTTTTAATGTAAAAGCTTAAGCTTTAAACAATGTTATTAAATGTTATTTTAAGCTATCTAAATTTCAATAACAAAAACTATACGAAATTCAAAAAATGCATGGATGAAAATTCATTCTAAAGTATCCACTACCTACAATAGCATTCCAAGATATTAATAAATGCAAAATAAATTGCATGGATATAAATGCATGCTCGATACTCCTTTTATCGAATGTTTCATGATCTCATTTATAGGTACCCTTACTGATGGATGACGACACGATTGCTTTTGGAGAAGAGGAGGAGGAGGCCCAGAATTTCAACAAGCTTAAGTACAAATAATGAAGATCGTGTATCTTTTAAATGCCAGTAGGCCATACTTTTGTAAGATAAAATATTGTTTTCTGTAATTTTAGACACCCGTATGTTACGCTGTTTCACTTGGCCTTCCGGATAGCGGCTATAATAGTTTATTTGTTTTGCGGCTTGTTTTCAAATAGTTTTATAGCAAGCTTTGTAACAGTGGTACTACTTTTATCGATGGATTTTTGGACCGTTAAAAATATTACAGGAAGATTAATGGTTGGCCTTAGATGGTGGAATTATGTGGATGACGATGGCAAAAGTCATTGGATTTTTGAATCTAAAAAGGTTCGCTTATTATGTAAATTTGTATGTGTATTTTAATTTATGTCGCCATGCAATTTTTATAGTGATAAAAATCTTTAACGAGAAAGTGCCCCTTTTATACCTCCTTTAGCATTGTACCAAGAAAATCATTTGATTCTATACTTAGATACGAAACTTATATCAATGTTGTTACATTTTATATTACATAAATTCCATTTGCATAGATTATATTGAAATGTAGCTTTCAATTAGCATGTATATTTTTTCATTTGTCACGTTTCAGCAAACATTGATTTAATTGGATTGATTGTTCAAGGTTTTCTAGCTGTTATATTTTTATGCCCTTGGCACTTTCTAGAACTACTTGTATAATAATCAGATTATAAGTAGACAGTCACCTAAATTCCATTCCAGTTGCTCTTTTTATTGTGATTATTTATAAAATATGTATTTTTAAATGATTCAGATTATTTAAATATCATTTTCTTGTACATGTGTAAGTCCAATGTCTATTATGTGCCCTGTGTTTCAGGGTGCACAACAGAACCGCATTAATGCAACCGAGGCGCGAATCTTTTGGTTAGCCCTGATTTTATGCCCATTTTTTTGGTCAATGTTATTTATTGCAGCGTTATTTGGTTTTAAATTCAAATGGCTTTTGCTCGTTTGCATTGCCATAGTTTTAAACGGTGCAAATCTATATGGCTATGTCAAATGTAAAATGGGAAATGATCAAAATATTTCAACGGCCACAAGTGATTTCATCAGGAAACAAGTTCTTCAAAATGTATATTTTTATGAAATCAAATAATATTTTTTTCTTTTATACTTAGGTGTATTGCATACTTATTTAAATTTATTTTACTACAGGTTACATCAATAATGATCAGGAGTCCACCAACAAATAATTCCAATCAACCAACTAATGTTATATAAATTATGAAACATTAATTAATGTGTGTGTGTGTGTGTGTGTGTGTGTGTGTGTGTGTGCGTGCGTGTGTGTGTGTGTGTGTGTGTGTGTGTGTCACTTAAAATTTATGTTTATAATATTTGCAAATGTTTGTATATAAAAATAATGTTAGACAGTATCTTATAAGTATTATATGTATAATAAATCGTTATCAATCTTCAGATTCTATATTATTATTATTTGATGAAATGCTTGTTTATCTATTATTTGGCTTATTATACATGAAAAGGTTAAAATGAATATTTATATTAAAAAGAAGAAAACATTTGTTATATGTTAGTACTAGTTTATTAATGCCGCAAGGCAATACATAATGTACACGGTATTTTTTTTTCTCGTCAACAGACTTCCTATTACACAATATTTATTTTGTATAGTTGTTAATTAGTAACATTGCATTTATCATTGTTTTTACCTCAGCCTGTTGTATTCTTTCTGGCAAGAAAGTATCACAAAATAATTTCCCATTCTTCAACGATATTTAGTATTTGACTTATTCTTTGCATTTAAATTCATATTCTTCTTCGGATTCGTGACCGCAGTCACTTTACTGATTCATCTACAGATGAATTCGAGGCGATCTTATACACAATAACAAACTCGCTATATTGCACGGAGCTATAGTAGCCGATTGTATTTTATTATATTATCAAAACTGCTCCGAAGACACGCGCGAGTCGTAAGTTTTCAAGAAGAAGAATACAACAAACCACATATCGTTTTGCTATACATTTTAGATCATTAAAAAATTATAAAGACTAAGGGTTACTAAAATACAACATACACGAAAGTTTCAGGGAATGATACAAAAAACTTAGTGTAACATTACAATTATTATGTTATAATATAAATGTACGAATATTTTGTGGACTTCCTTGTAGCAGTAAATTTTAGTGAGTATAGATTAATGATATCAACTTATAACTAGTAGTATATTTATACAATAATTTAATTTTGTTTTTGGTAACATATTTTAGCTTGGGATTTTAAACATGAAGCCATTAAGAAAGTTGGCAAAGTACATATGTTGATAATATAATTACATTGAAATCACATAAATTTATAACTTATAAGTTTCAAATTCAAGTAAGTTTCTTACAAAAGTTCTGCCAAGTTTAATGCTATTAAAACTTAATATGCTTTACAGTATTCTAAGAAGAATGTTTAATGGGATGAAACGCTTAATGATTTGTTACAGATGAATACTTATCATAATGATTTGAAAGTTATTCTTAGCAAAAGTCTTTTTCTCTTTTTAAGAACATTATAATAAAAACCACAGCGTGTACAGGGCGTTTGACTTTTTAAAGTTTAAGAGCTACTGGTTTTCTTCTTGAGAAATGTTCCCATATCAAGACCTACTTTACCAAAATTAGCGGTAAAAATAATTTAACTTCGTGAACATTGACCGATTAATTATACACTAATGGAATAAAATATTTCAATGTGAAAATAAGTTAATGTTATTTACAGATGAAAATTGTTCAAATATTTATATAGCCTAATGTCTTAAAACATGTTGTTTTGAATTTAGCATTTTCAATCGCGTTTGTAAGAAAGCTAATAAACATTATCCAGTCATACACCATGTATAAATTGTTTCATTAACAATATCTTAAAGAGTGTGAGTTTTTAAATATCGATTACAATCTTTGAAATTATACACACAAAAAGATAAAAATATTACAAAATCATTTTCTGCCATATTCATAATTTAATTTGCTTGAAAATGTTTAATAGGAGCACATTATATAAAGAAACTTTACTAAAGCAATGTTTCTAATAAATTAAAATTATAAAAGAAGTAATAATATAAAAAATATTGTATAAATATATATTTTCTTTAAAATAAAATGTTGCATGTTAAATAGTTGCTTATGATTACATTCTGAAGGCCAAATAGTAAGTCGTAATAAAAAAATCTGCTGCCACATTGTAGAAACACTTAACATGATAACATAAAATATGTCGTTAATTTAAAGTATTATTTATGTAATGAACTTTGACATAAGGCAAATCGTAGAATTATTTTTACAACTAGTATTATCATTACATATTATTATTACAATTAGTACTATAATTATTACCATTACATTATAAATTATGAAAAATGCCATGATGGTTGTAAATGGTTTAACAGGCAGTGACAAATTTAATGTATTATATAATTACGTATATTTTAATATTAATAAAATATTTTAAGTACTTTTTCAAGCACAAAGAATTTATCATAGTAAACATTCTATAAGATGGCCCTCAGTTTGTTAGAAAAAAATATCACTAAAACAAATAAATAATTTTTTTAATAAACCAATCTGTAAAGAAACTGCTCAAAAGCCATTATAAAAGTACATTCATTAAAACAATACGATAAATACATAAAAAAAAACATAAAAAATATATTTAACAAATATAAAATTGGAAATGATAGATTGAGAAAATTACAGATGGATACAACGTACTGAGTAGATTTCACATTTTTTGTGTTAAAACTTAACACGGTACTCTGGAAAATACCGATATCTTTTTAAATATCTTCATGTCCTTATGCACACTTGTATCTCTTATGATATCTATATATATATCTATGTATATATTACTTATAATTTTATGTATATATATATATATATATATATATATTTATATATTTATATAATGTTGCTAATGACAGATGGTGCATTTATGTACATTTAGTCACAGTTCCTGACCCTCGAACCACAATAACTAACGGTAAAAGGAGTATTCGAGCAAAATTGTATAAAATTGTGAAATAGCATTCCATATTGCATTACTTGTATAGTTTCAACATATCAAGAGTATTTCGTAATAAGTGTAGAATTGTTATAGCCAAAAGAATGCCAAAAACCGGAAAAGATTTATGATCAATAAATTACTTTATTTAAATGACGTTATGTTCGTTATTATACATGTACACTTTTTAAAAAATTATTTCTAAAATGTTAGCTACAAGATTTGCTATACCGAACAGTATCGTATAGGTTTCGAAGAAAGTGTAATCGAGCAATTATTGTCCTCGTAAACTGGAAAGCTTGCAATTTGAAATTGCAATACATTCCATTATTACTATACAAAATGGATAATGTCACGGTAAAAGTGATTAGTTGGCTTTTATAAAATCATATAATTCAATAGAATCATTGGTCACATTGGTAAATATATTTATTATTTATTGGCGTTAAAATTAAAGCAGTCAATGCATTTATTTTGATCAAATCAATTGATCACTAATCTTAAGAAAAAATATTCGATTGTATTATTCGCCAATACAACCAATAATTCTGTAGAATTATCAGAAATTTTATAAAATTACAGATTAAATATTTTCACCGTAACAAATATATCATGTAGCGATGTTCTTTATTGTGCGTTCTTGGCATTGATCTGGCATTTGAAAAAGAAAAATTTTATATTACAAACGTTGATGATAATAATGCATAATATGAACACTGTAAATTTGATTTTTAATAAGGTACTTGGATTTTTAATAATAAGCTAAAAAAGCATTGAACTGATAATTGAATTTGTAATTATCCATTTCAGTATATTTGAAAGGAAATTAGAAATATTCTCGAGGTAGAAGCTATGTTGGAACTTTGTACATAAGGGTATCGAGGGCTTAGGAGAACAGTACACGAATTCAACATACAGTGCTTCTATTTAAATTAGTTTTTTTTTCTTCTTTTATAGAAACGTGCGCAAATTTATTTGCGCACCTTTCATTGAATAGGCACCGTTTCCTTTCATCCTTCTTTCATTCGGGTCCTTCTTTCATCCTCATTTCCCTAATGGCGTCGCTTAATCTATCCTTAAAACAATTTTTCTTATAATCTATCTAACATTATCATAATGAGAAGATCCCTACTGTTCATAGTGAGTACAGCATTAATAATTGTCAATTTGGCAGTATGGCAATTTTTTTTTGTTTCTTGTGAGCGGAAATTTTCATCTCTTTCTTTATTTTATAGTGGCTAAAGAAAGTTACTTGACTGATTTTTCGATCCATTTTTTTCTTTCTATATTAGTAAGTATTCGTGGAATATGCCACGTACATTAAGTTCTTGTTTTTCACAATGTGCGTTTTGCACATGCAATTGATCGTGCATTTCGATACTCTGTTTCTCTCACAAATGGATGTCGACATCGAGACCATCTGATTCCTCTATGTAATTTGCTATTGAAGGAAGCGCTCTTATCCTCAATAAATAGGAAAGATTTTGATCTTCACTGTCTCAGTTTGTAAGAGATACTATGCACAGAAAAATGCACTATGTTTCGAGTGGGAGAGAGATATGGTCGATATCTTCAGTCTAATCTTAAAATTAGATTTAGATTAAAAAATGCTTTTGCGAATGATCGATCTTAATAATAATAATAATGGGATATGTTCCAATTCACTAATTCGCAATAAATGTGATATCCTACCGATAACGATACATAATTTTGATTACACATCATCATACTTGGCTGATTGATTCTTTAACGTAAACGCTTGGAAATTAAGAAGCATAAAAAAGAGAATATATACGTGACATCGTATGACACGATCGCCCGTATAATCACGTGTACTGTACGTATTTCTAAACGGCAGTTTTGACTTTCGTCATCGCAAGGGAACTTTCAAATCTAGTTTCTAAAAAGAGATTAGCCTAAATTGAATGCTTTTCAGTATGATTCCGCATGTTTGCTATAGAAGTGAAAATTTCCAGCATATTTGCATTTACTGCAACACCATTGACTAAACATTTCATCTCTATATTAACTGCCCACGACACTAGTAATCGCATTACTACTGTATTTGTCCTTGGAAGGTACGAATATGTCATACGACTTTATTGTACTAGACACGTCGTATTTTTGCTCTCTCAATATCTCTCTCGCCTCTTTGCCGATCTCGTTTGTCCCTCGATAGATCCCTCTGCTCGCGAGTGTCGGCTTGTCAGTTGGCGTAATGATCGAAGGAGCCCAAATATTCCAAACTGGCCCGATAGCAGAATTGATATTGATCCTGTGATCATAAATGATATCATGATTACATGCACATAAATATACTTGCAAAGCATTGAAATTAGAATTTACAAAGAGAATTTACCTCGGTTTGAACCATAGCTGGACGTTGCGTGCGTAATATTCTCACAGTCTGGAATATGTCGACCACACCTTCGTACTGCATTCGCTCCAAAACGATGCTAAGCGTTATGAAGACACCCGTTCTTCCTACGCCGGCGCTGCAATGCACGGTGATCGGTCCGTCTTGGCCGAATTGTTCCTTCGTTTTGTGCACTTGTCCAATAAAGTCGATGAAACCGTCGCCGGATTTCGGCACACCCTGTTCCGGCCAATCGATGAACTGGAATTGCCTGACTGTGCGACTCGCCCCGTCGCGCGCGTCCGTCACCTTGAACTCTCGTAAAATGTACTGCGGCATATTGTACTCCGCGATCGGATCCACGACGAAACATTGATAACGAATAGATCGATCGGACGGCCAATACTGGTGGCATTTCTCTCTGCCCATCTCTTTCAATTTCGTCAACATAACGACGATCGTAGAATTATGCTCCCAAAGCATACGCCAGAAATCGTCAGTAGTGTCGCATAGAGGACCTTGGGTAGCTATGTAAGCACCCCGATAACGATATCCATCAATCAGACTCGCATTTATGTAATCGGATCCTTCGATATTACGCTGCGGTTGTAGGCATACTCTAGTGCACTCATAAGGCAGAATATGGACCAGTCGGTTTTTGTGTTTGTTACACGGTAGATTCGCGGATATAAATCTAGTTGAATCAGCCTTGATGTTGGAAAGCTTCTTGAATTCCAATTCCATTCCAGTTATATTGTCGATCTCCGGTTGCATGAGTTTCTGAATATGAGAATGTAGATTTCTGGCCGGTACTTCTGTATTACCGCAAATCACCGCCTCCAATAAAGCATCGTGAATGAAGATATATTGATCCTCCGTCTGTACCATGTAATTCCTTTGAGCACGTAGACACGTGACGTGGCCATAAATGTCGATCATCTTCTCGTGTTTGATTCTTTCCAACATCGAGTCTATAACGATGAAACAGCCAGTTCTTCCTACCCCCGCGCTACAGTGTACCACCAATGGACCACTATCGGGTACATTAAGAGATCTAACTCTGCGCAGGAATTGCAAGAACGGTGCAGGGTGTTCTGGTACGCCATGATCGGGCCAGGCGGTGAATTGCAGCTGCTTTATCTCCCGCCGCTCGGAATAACCCATTCGGCAAACCTGGAATGTACGAATACAGTAGGTCGCTAGTTCTTGAATATCGCTGATAGTCACGGTCATCTGTCCATAAGTCTCCGATCCCCTGGTAGGCCAATATTGATCACATTTTATCCTTGTTCTCTCCTCCAACTTTGTCATCATCACGATCGTGCTAGTACGTAATTCCCAACACATACGCCAAAAGTCCCCGAATGTCTCCTGCAATGGTCCTTGGGTAGCCACGTATGCATTCTGCTTTCTGTAACCATCGCAATAATTGGCGTTGATGTAATCGGAGCCCGGCATACCATCAACTGTTTGAAGAATAACTCGCGAGTGATCGTACGCAATTACATTGGCGTAACGATTCTTCGATGCATTGATTTCCATATTGGAATGGTCCCACGTAAATTGTTGGCCAGGTTCTATCGACTCGTATTCTTGACTGAACTTCAGATTGTCATTCGCTTTCAGGCGTTCAATGTGATTGCCTAGTTCGCTAATAGGAATCGGCGGGTGTGAAATCATGCCAGGAGTTTGGAAATTTAATCGACGCATTTCTACCGGGTCCGATGGTGCGTGATTGGAACTTATATCTGCTGCCATGAGTGGTCGTGTGACGGCTGCTTGATCTGGCGCTTTACATGGCTGTCTTCGTCTGAAAATAATTAAAAGACAAATTTGATGTGCGTTCAATTTTTATCTTTTACTAAGAAATACAACTTACTTTTTAATGACGAATAGAAGCACAAGACAAACGCTAACCATCAATGCCGCAATTATAGGACCAACTACCCATACCATTCCTGGTTCTTGACCGCTAGTTTTTACGGACACTTCCGGATTTCCGTCGGAAGGCGTGTTGGGATTCGGCCGACGTGGTGGCTCGCCAGGAGGTACTTCCCTCATGTCCAAGGATAAATATTCGGAAAACGGCGACGATGTGTATAAATGCTGAAACGAATATTTTTCCAATTTTTAATTATTGACTTATATTCATAAGTCGCTTATATAAGAGTCACTCGAATCACTCCTTGCAGTTTACCTTTCGTGGAGTATCGACTACGGCCCGTACGAATATTCTGTATCGCTTATTTTTAGTGAGCTTTCGGTTTTCATATCCCTCGTAGATGTCTCCGCTGCCTAAATGGAACGTATATGGAATGTCTCTGTGTGGAAACTTAGCTGCGATATAGGGCGCGTTTTCTCTTTCCTGCTTGGCACCTTTTCCGCTGATCATATCCTCTGTCAATTCATCCGGTTGCTTATCGGCTGTGCTTTTGTCCTCAGGTACAACGATGAGATAATAATGCGAGATTGGACCATATTCCTCGGAAGCTTGCGGCAGAATAACTTGAATCTCCTCACCGTTAACCACACCGTAGAAATCCGGCTTTACCATCGGCTTGGGCGCAGCCATCTGCGTAGTGACTGTAATCTTTGCCGGTGGTCTGTACTGACCGTCGCGTGGTACAGCGCTTACGTTGACGTTATAAGTAGTAAATGGTTGTAGTTCATTTATCGTTGTACTTGTGATTTGAGGTTCCAATAGAATTTGTCTGCGCGGCACGAGTTGCGTCTGCGTTATACCTTGAGAATCCACGAATTCTTTAACAGCATCAAATGAAACTTTGTACTTCAGTGGAGTCAGTCTTATGGGCGGAGTCCAGGAAAGAGACATCGAATGCGTTGACGAATCCGGCGCTCTGAGATTCAATGGTACGTCTTCTGGCTTTACCTTCACTGTAACTTTTTCGCTAAGTCTTCCAAGACCAGTCTTGTAACGTGCCGCTACTGTTATAGCATACTGCGTAAACTTTTCCAGATTGATGAGATCCGCCGATTCTGTCAGACCAACGATCTTCTGTTTCCATTCATCGAGATCTTCCACGGCAGTCGTTGTGTAGAAAATCTGATAACCGACAATCTTTCCTCTGTTGGGTACTGGCTCCCACCATACCTCCACACTGGAATCCGATGTAGCCACCGCTCTTACGGACATCGGAGCTCGGCCGATGTCCTTTTCCGTCATTATCGTAATTTTCTCGGAGTACGGACCGCTGCCTTGCGACGTGTGCGCTCGCACATGAAAGACGTATTCAGTGTTCTCTTCTAAGTTCGTGAATACTGCTCTCGTTTTGGTGGTGTTTCTATCTATAGTGGTAGAATGATCGTTCTTCTTGTTAAACTGTACATCGTATCCGATTATTTGTCCGTTTCTATGCTGCCGAAGCGGTTTGTCCCAGGTCACGCACACAGTATCGGGAGTTTGAAAGAAATACGACAGGTTTGTTGGTGGTCCGGTTGGCTCGCCTTCCGGACTGAACCAGTACCGTACGGTCTCTTGACCGAAACCGATGTCATTTTTGCCCGCTACTCTGAACTCGTAATCAACGCCTTGTTCTCCTACAGATTTATTATTTGAACACAAAATAATTATTAAATGAAACATTTTATTACAAGTGATTTAAAAATTATCCAGATAGATTATCATTATTATCGTAATAAGCATAAGGATTAAATCGTAAAATCCTCAATGCATTTTATTATGAACTGTATCTGTTTATAATTTCAAATATCTACATTTCCATTTTACACTTAGTTTGAATCAGTATATGATGTACACTGATTTAATATGCATCAGTGTGTTAACCGAATTTGCTATTAATTTCCTTTTGATTAATAATCTTTTATTAATAATCTTTATATAATTTATTCGAAATAATAAAAATCACATTTTTTGAAAATCATATTTTTTGAATTGTGTCACTTTTAAAGTAATAGGATATGATTATTATATTGCATGACACAAGATATTGACGAAGGTATATGTTAATTTTTCTTACCAAGATCTGTAATTTTGTATGTATGCTGACGCGTGTCCTCAATGAATTCCTCTTTAAGCGTTTGATTCTTTATACCGTATCGAATACGGTATCCCAGCAGACTACCATAGGTTTGAGTAGGCTGGCCCCATTCAAGTTCTAAGACGTCGGGGCCTCTACTCAGAACTCTGAAAAAATAATGTGCATAGAAATCGAATTTTATAAATTTAATATTTATAAAAGAACGATATTTCGTGGTTTTAAATAAACATCTCTTACTTTACGTTGACCTGTGGTCTGTTTGGTACACCGCCCGGGGTCCTAACGTGTATCGGTACTGAACGGTCCCCGTCTCCTTTTCTCGTCAACGCCGCCACCTGTACCGAGTATCTCGTGTCCGGTTGTAGTCCAGTGATATTCACTTCTAGCACGCCTTCGTGCACATCTCGACGTATCGGTTCGTTCAGTAGATCTTTCCCCTGAGAAACAATTACAATTTGTATTGCGAATTACTCTCTCCTATCTATCTATATTCTTGTTGTAGTTTTTACCTAAGTTTTTTTAAGAAAGATATCATTAACAAATGCACGAATAATAGTCTCACAATATCATACTATTAATTTGATGTTCTCAAATATTAATTTGATTATTATATTAACCTGCGAATAGTCACATGATTTTTTACATCCCAGCAGAGAGAAACAATAAAATTCAATCGTTGGAATTGTCCCTCGCCCATTTTGATGGGTTTTGTCTATGGCTTCAAATATGTAGAACAAAAAATATTACTCTTATTTTTTTAATTTGTTTAATTGAGATATCAGAACTTTTGTTCTTTAACAATTTTTTGAAAATAATTTTTTTTCATTTTAGCGAATATCTTCGAAATAATGAGATATATAAAAAAAATGTTTTAGACTAAAATTTTATTATTTAGTATTTTATAGTCTTAATAACGGTGTATTTACATTCTTCAAAAACAAAAATTTTTTTTATTTTGTTCTCATACGCTCAGAGGTTGTTTTGATTTCTAAATTTTTTTATATTCTATTATATAATATAATCAAAGTCTATTAAAATCGATAAAGCACAGTTTTCTTTTATCAATCTCAAGTAGTTTTCTTTTCTGACCATGAAAAATATGTATCTAATTTTTTTAAGTTTTTTCTTTTTCCGTTTTTAGAAAATATTGAATAAATTTATATAATAATTTCTAATGTTAATAAATTGTGGAATAATAAATAATATTCAATATGTAATTAATAATAATGACTTTCAATTGGGATGTAAAAATTAGGTGATTATTTTCGAATTAAACATATATGCATACGATATTTTATAAAAAAAGAGCCTAGATAATTTGCTGAGATCATTTGTGGAATGGACATTCTGTTTTTTAATAAAGTAAGAAATAGATAAAATTGAAAGAACCGATATTTTAATGAGACTACTTAAATAGGATTCATATTCTTCTTTATAAAATTTTCTTATTACAAAATTTTCTATGTATATTCGTTGTAAAAACTTTAGTAACCATAATTTCACGTTACTTAAGACGTATGTCCCATTAATACTTAAACAAAGATAAAAGAACTTAGGCGATAATATTACACGTGAATAGAGAGATAGTGAAGATAAAGGGTCTTATCAGTAAGTTTCGCGTAAGAACCAAAACTTCTGACGCTACGCTATTGATCGTACAGCAGCCGCAAACTGACCTCTTCCCTCACTTCTTGAACGTGTATGTGATATCCTCGTATGACGCCGTTCTGTTCTTTTGTTTTCGGCGGCTTCCACTCGACGTGTATCGTCGTCGAGTTGATCGGCGTGACTTTGACGTCCTGAGGATCCCCCGGCACTGTAACGCAATCCATAATTAATTCGTGCACTTTACTCTCATCCGATGTCACACTCACAGACACACGCCCATGTACACTCACAGACTTACGCGGATAGGAGATAATAAATAACGGATTTACTAAACCTGAAATAATAAATAAAATCTTTGTATAAAATTAAAAAGAAACACGATTGAAAGAAGAGAAAGAAAAGAAATTAAAGAGTATGTAAGTCAGTCTGTCTTGTCTGTCGGAAGATTATTATGTCATTATTTACATTCCAGAAGCGAACAATGTGAGAAGCAATAAGCAATAAGACAAACGTCAGTAGCGGCAAATTATTGTACTTTTGTCGTATGATAAAATGTATTTAAAGAAAGAAAAGCGAGAAGTATATAATCAGTCTTTATACAATGCAAAAACATTTCCTCTACATTTCGCGACCGTCCATCCGTCGTCCAATTCGTCGCTGTAAACGGGAAAAAAGAAGTAAATAACAGCTATAATGATGTAGCAGTAAGATACAATCGAAAAAGGAAACGAAAGTACCAGCAATTGCGAGCGGTTGCAGAGAGAAATCATAAGTAACATAAAGTCGCGAACGAAAGAGAGAACGGTAAGATAAAAAGAAGAAACAAGAAGACGAAGAAAATAGTGGAGAAGGTAATTACATGCCGCCAATCACACACGGACAAAACGACGTACAAACAATATTACGAGGCACGTTGTACCCCATGCTCTACGCCCCTGATACGATTATAATCCTCCATTTGAATACCAATAATGCTTTTTTTTCTCTCTTTCTTTTGTTTTTTTTTTGTCAAGTTCTTTTTTTTTCTTTTTAACCCGCGCGCATTCAGTTCGACTTTGCATATACAAGCGCGCGTAGACACGTCATACGGAAAAGTATACGCGGTAACGTTGGACACGATAACATAGCAGCAATATTGGAGAGTCCATGACTTGAGAGTCCAAGTAGATAGTTAGTTGCACGCGAGTTTTCGCGAAAGGGTTGTGAGGGCAACGAGTACGTTCGCCGAGGGACGAAAGTTACGGCAACGATGACGACAACGGAGTCTCGAGATCTCGTTCCTCGAATGGATGCGAGGTAGTGGCGATAAATATAGACACATTTACAACGTTTATTTACAACCACGACCATCGCACACAACTGTCGAAGTTAGAAAGTCGCGATTATACAACGTATTTGCGTTAAAAGCTCCATGACTTCTAAAGCCCGTATATGATCAATATTATTGAATAATATTCGATATTGCACAATATTAATAATCGTCTGGAGGCTATATTGAGTCTTCAGACGTCAATTAAATTGTTTAATTGCACAAAATAATCCTATACAGTATTCTTTATATTTTTTGGAGTGAAATCTCATTCCAAAAGAGTTGAAAATACTGTCATTATTGAAAAAGAGTGGAAATATTTGCACTCTTGAAAAGTTAAAATTTTCATTGTTCTTTTTTTAGAGTGAGATTTCATTCTTTCAGAAGGAATAAAGGAACTCTAAAGGAATAAAATCTCATTCCTTTAAAAGGAGTGAGATTATATATAGAATTTTCTAGTAACATTGTTGCAACCGTTGTAATGTTACTGTAATATTGATGGAACGTTACGTTTCTGCAATACTGCTGGAATGTATGGGATTGTATAACAATAATATTGAGCGTCACGGGGGGCCAATTTACGTCGCGATACCAGAACGTCAGTGTTCCGCGAGACGAGACAACTTGTTTCATGGACGGTCCAGTATTTGTCGTAATCGCTAAATGACTAATTGGCGCGTTGTGAAAGAGAAATGGGAAACGTAAACGTGGCGAGAAAAATAAAAATCCAGATAAAAAAAAATCAGCACTGCCTAATACCTACTTCTGTACGATATATGTAAATATATGTAACAGTAACAGCAGCTCTACGGCGGAGGGATTCGCAAAAAACGAAACTTGCGCCGCAACGAAAGTACATACAGAAAATTCCGACGCAGAAACTGAATCGTCGTAGCGCGAATTTGATGAGAAGCAATTGGTAGATCGCGTGCTCGCTCTGTTTCTAGCTCTCGCATGTATACACAATCAAGTAAGATCAAGATCACACTTACAACTTCGCTATGTAGCGCAAAAAACAAGGATAGCGAGCGCGCGCAGTCGCAGCGTTATAATGTATGTAATATATATATATGTTCCTTAAGATAATTATATTATAATATATTCATTGGCTGCAGCAAAAAAATAAGGAAAGACAAAAATAACTGTAGGACGACACTTCGAGATTGGACTCTCTCAACAGACAACAAAATGAGAGTGTTATACATATGCAAAAAACGATGACAAAAAGGAAAAAATTAAATAAAAATAGACGGTATAGAAAAAATATCATGGCACAACTCGAGACGAGCTAAGGGATACTCACTTTTTTCAGCTGCGCCCCAAAAGTCGCCAAAAAAGTGGGAAAAAAAACTCGTAAAAATTCGTGTCAACTTCGCACGTACATTGAAAATAGAATTATAGTGTAATTTAATTAATCTTTAAGGCATATCAATGAGTAGCACTACTAATTATCATCAAAATTGGCCCTCTCTATATAATATCTATATTCTCGAATTTTACGACAAAAAAAATATATATAGACAGAGATCTCGTTATCCTTCTCTTCTCGAAACAGGCACGCGTTCGCATTCGTTCGATTCAACCCTTTCGCTCCGGCCTCATGCGCTCAATTGACAATCACACTGCTTATTTCGCAACTGCTAACGAATGTCGGTGGCAACAAGATTCATGATTCCAATCGATCGTTACATAGACCAAAAAAAAAAAAGAATGATCGGTTGGCCCTCGGTTGCAGTTGGTCGCAGAGAGGCGGGAGACGTGAGAATATTTTTTTTTGGCATGCGCAATCACTACTCCAAATATGAAATAACTAAAGGCTCAATGTGTTCACCTGCCTCGTGTCGGGGGCGGGAGACACAAGAGCCGAATTTCTCACGTTTCTTGAAATTTGCCCGAAATCGCGGATGTCAATAATTCTCACAGTGTTAAAATTTCGAATCTTCCCCCCCCTCCCCCCTCCCCCTTCTTTCTTCCCCCGACACGAGACATCAAAGGGAAGACCTATGATAAAATGCCTACGAAAAGAAAGCTATATAGGTAGGAGAAACCATAAGAAAGAATAAGATGGACGGATTTTTAGGATGTATCAAACGAGAGAAAAGGTTTCGTCGGTCTTATCACTACGGTATTTTTATAGAAATGGGCAGTCATGAGAAAAACTCGCGAATATTTTCGTGATATTTTTACGATGTCAAAAAATTCACGATATATAAGATCGGGATACATGTCGGTGGGGTGGAGTGTCTTCTGAGGAAAAATTGTTTTACTTTCTTCTTTTTTTTTGCAACTCCAAAAAGTCACCCGCAAAAAACAGCAGCTCGATCAAAAAATTTGTCGTTTCAGCAAAGGGGAGACAGGGTAAATTGGAGAAAGAGAAAGCGAGAGAGGAACCGAGAGAAAGAAATAGAGAGAAAGAGAGAGGGAGACAGACAGGGAGACCACTCTCCCATTTGGGGTATCATAAAAAAGTACTCTGCTATTTGTCTCCCTTTCTCATCTCTCTTTTTTTTTCCTCCTTTTTCTCTCTTCTTTCTCTTTCTCTCAATGTCAACATCCACCCGCGCATTCATCCACGCAAAAATCACAAAATACCGCGTAAAATGCGCGCGTAAATACGTTTCGACAGCCGTTGCCGAGATGCGGTGATAGAGGTAGCCGTTTATTTGATTAACGAATCGTGCTCGCGTACCTGTCGATGATCGAGTGTGGTCGAAACTGTCGATGACATCTAAAATATCTAATTCAAATTGGCGGAACTAGCTGGATCGAGCTAAAGGAAACGAACTGTCATAAATCATGCGTTTTATTGGGACATAACAGTGATATAGTTTACGTGAGTAAAAAATTGGAGGAAACAATCAGGAACAATTAAACGGGCAGCCGAAGCTCTTAAGACTTTTAAACATTACGCCTACAAAAAGAGTGTTGCTTCAACCGCTGAGAGAGATTAGAAATTCAAAGATATATATATAAAAAGGAAATAAATCACATTTACATATACAATGTAAAAAAATTATATACCTTCTCTAAATACCCATGTGAAAAAAAAAACATGTGCGTGTTTCTCGATATAAAAAGTAGAATATATATAGAAAAAGATGCTATGGCATTTAAAACAGAATATTTCGTACATATCGAAGTATCATCTGAATAATAGAGTTACTATGTTTCACTTATAGAGACACAGAAGTTGAAAACGGATCAGAGTTTCGCATGCAGAGAGCGAAGATATATACGTAATATAGAAAACGACCGTCGAGTGATTACGTATGAAAATTAATGGGACCTGATGCTCGCAGTCCAGATTTCCCGTTTCCATCCGTACGATCAGCGCAGCATACGATGAATTTCTTTTCTTTTTTTTTTTTAGAGAGATAGAGTGTACTTCATCCACGCCAGAGACTTTACGCACGAGCAGAAATTAAGAGTTTCACTTTGGAGCGTGCGCTTCGCATTTTCATTTCTTGTGTGTGCTACTTAAAAAAAAAAGAGGGATGCTTTTCCGCTGACGCGGATATTAAAACTCATCGATCGTTTTCCGACGGAGGCGAAGTCGACGTTGAAAATGATTTACTCGTCGAATCCACGAAAATTGGGACTGATGAGCATATATAAATAAGACTATAACTAGAAATAGGTCTGAATATTGGTATTCAATCTGATGAATATTGGTATTCAAATGTTTTTCAAGAAAACGCCTCGCGAACACTTCTTTTTTTCTCTTTCTCGATACAAATTATCCGACTCTCTTCTTCGTCGGGGACGTTTGGGCGCAGAGAAAAATATCGCGCGAACTCTCGCGATTTGAATCTTTTATTGTATACCGTTTTCCTTTGTCACTGATCACTTCCCTGATTTTTTTTTTTATTATTTTTCGCGTACGCTTTCTTACGCGTATCGTCCTTCTTCCATCCGGTATCCTTTTACACAATCACTCACGCATTCACGCGCGCACCTTCCTGTCGCGACCTCGAAAAAATGTAACGGGTATCAATCATCAATTAACTTTCTCATGATATCGGTTATGAATTCCCGCTATTCTTACGAAGTTTTCGATGAAAACATCTCATCCGCATTAACTGATCTTTAAAATAATTTCATGTTTCCTTTAGAGAAATTTTTAACAATCAACTTATGCGGATCATTTGTTTTTTTTCGCTGATTTTCACGTAAGTATTCACAGATTAATAACCGATGCAGTAATATAATTTCACGAATATTATTAAGTCGTGCTTTTCTCGCAGCAAAACGAACGACGTCGTTCGCAATAACAATCCATCCATCGTTACCATTTCGGTTATTATTATGGCTTTTGCACCGCACCATTTCGAGATCGCCTCAGGAAGAAGCTTCAGGTTGCACGACAGTCGACAGTGGGGGTGCTTTTCGAGGGTGCTTTCAGTGCTGGTGCTCGGCGGCACGATATTGCATCGCCTATAATAATATTTATTCGGACGTGTATAGCCGCTGCTGTGCACGGTGCTTTCTCACGCAGCATGTGAGCGTTAACGCTTCTACGTATACGCATATCCAAATCGCATACGCCCGCGCACGTGTCCTATGTGAATGCTACGTGCTATTTCGCAGCCGAATTATTCGTGAAAGCGGGTGCTTGTGCTCTTGAGAATCGGTGCACAAAGGCTAAAGAGACGAGACCATAGTCGGTATTCATAATCCGTTCTTATTTTAAGATTGTCTTAAGTAATGTCTCTCGATGCTGCACGATTCCGTCTGTGGCTGGTATTCATCAAACATTCTTATTTCAAGAACACTTTAAATAATGTCTTTTAAGATTCTGCGATTGACTTATGACATCTTAAGACTAGACTTAAGACGGTCTTATCACACGGTTTCTACAATGAGCCATTGCCTAAGTTTTAAGCCATAAGAACGATTGATCAATCATAGTCGATTATTCTTCTCACATTCGATTGGGATTGGTCAATTTCTTACGACTTAGAACGTAAGTAAGGCTTATTGTAGAATGTGAGTTAAATATAAGAATAAAATGATAAATACCGGCCTGTGATTGGTTTATAACATTTTGGCCAGTATTCATAATCTGTTCTTATTTTAAGACTATCTTAAATATTTTAAGATGCTACTACTTAAGACTGTTCTTAAATATAAGAATCGACTATGAATACCGGCCCTTGAGACTGTACTTAAGATTTTAAGTATAAAAACAATTATAGATATCGATCTACAACTGGTGCTTTCCAGCAAGGACACAGTCAGACACAGTATAATCACATAGTGAATTATTACATCCTTGTTGTTTGTCTGCGTTAAACAAGGATAAAACGACTTACTGTAGTCCAATGTCCACGATACTAGAAATCGGTCCGACATCTCGAATGAAAAAAGAATTGACCAATCGCATTGATCATGTGATTAAATTGTTCAATGTGATTTGTTAATTCTTTCTCTGTCCAAGATATCGGACCGATTTCTAGCATCGTGGACATTGGGCCTAACATAGGGTCTGACTGTGTCCTTGCTGGAAAGCACCCAACGGCGGCCAGCACTACGCGACGCACGTACTTATACGTACGTTCGCGCGTGGGCACCGCGAGGTTTCGCCCTTCGTGAGCACGCGGGGGTGCGTGTATGCGTGCGTGGTGGGTGCGAGATATAAGTAAATGTGAAACATACGGTGCCGGCGCGTGTTACGTAATTTTTACAAAGTGCCCGTGCACACATACGTATTATACGGCGTGACATTATGTATATAATACTATGTAGCAGCAATGTAATATCTTTCGGTAAATAGTGAACGATGACAGTCAGTAATAGTAGTAAACGTATGCGTAAGAAGATATAGATATGTATATATATATATATATATATATATATATATATATATATATATATATAT
>Ga0157364_1000635_pt1 | contig 25526 bp, 26 predicted proteins | sample AttsexASBM2_FD_111476 | JGI IMG/M metagenome (GOLD analysis project Ga0157364, IMG submission 111476) | Fungus gardens microbial communities from leaf cutter ant in Ribeirão Preto, State of São Paulo, Brazil - Atta sexdens ASBM2 | ecosystem: Host-associated > Fungi > Mycelium > Unclassified ... | reverse complement strand
ACCTCAGACTTAACAATGTCAATTATTCTTATTGATACTTTCCATCATCTATCATCATCACATCCTTATACTGAACCTCTGAAACACCATTAAGTTCAAGTATTACAACCAGTGAGTATCTTATTTGTGATAGTTATCTTGGAAGCAGAAAGCATCTGAGTTATCTTGCAGAAAACTAATAATGCTTTTCATAGTCCAAACTCCAAGTTGTATTTTCTCTGCAATGAATATTACTTGCTGGTAGGATATCTTGAGTAAAATTTCACTTCAAAGCTTTAGAAATTCCTAAGAGGACAGGATAAGGTTTCTAAAAGTACCTACTACTTATGGACAACTTGTAAGAATAACAATAATGGGAGAACTGAGGTATATATCATACTAGTTGGTAGTTTATGTAGAAATAAGTAGCAAATATTGTCCAATAGTGTCTAAAATCATGTTTGAGTGTTTTACTTGTAATAATATTAAAACAATTTACTAAAAATTTTCTCTCAAATTATAGCAAAGCTAAGTTTATGAACAAAATTTAAGTAAGAGGAAGGCCTTGGTAAAGACATCTGCAACCATGTCTTCAGTAGAATAGTATTTCTTAATAATCCAATAAATGAAGTGATAGCTGTTATAACTTAAGTTTCAAAATGTTTAAGATAAACTACTTAGTATTAGTCTGTGTGCAGTATCTACACTAACTGTTAGGAACAGACCAGCCACTGAACTAGTTATGCTAAAAGTACACAATGTCAAGCTTAGCTTTGACATCTGGCTGGTACTATATATGTACTTTATACTGTACTCCTGACAGTGATATTAGAATTAAAGATAATAGACTTAGTTTTATTTTATTTTATTTTATTTTCTCTTATATTTATTGTTGATTATAAGGTAAAGAAGACAAAGTGTGATATCATCACAGGTCATATGACAAGGTCACACAAGTCACACACTTATGTGACATAATGGAACAACATAGAAGATCCTAGAAGAAAATAACATCATATAGCCTAGTTAACATATGTTGACCTTAAGGCAAACATATAGCTATTTAGGGTAGGGTTGAAGAAGTGTAGCACAGACCATTGTTAATTTGTATATAATGTAGAAGGTTGTACTAGGAACTCTATCAAGTTCTTTTGTGTTACTTAATACAAGTGTGTGTCTTTTGCTTAATACTAAGCTTAAGTCATAACATTAGAACTCAATACTCTTTCTTGAAACTGTCCAGCATAGGGCCCTCTCTATTCACTCTTCTTTCTTACTCTCTTACTATCCTCAACTAAAGGGCAACACTGCTCTTTAGTCAAGAAGAACAACCAAACTCTAGGCTTAAAGAGTATACCAACTAGAAGAGGGAATTCTGGTCATCTGTTTTGTGCCAAAGCCCACTAGTGCTTAGCAGATGTAACATCTTGTGTGGACATGGTAGTTAGCCTTCACAGTAGTAGCCTTGTGCTATAGTACCCACTTGTAGTCTATATATACAGAAGAATGACAGATACTCTTTAGACTCTGTTTAGAGTAGAATGACCTTCTTAGGTCAAAATTATTTACAGTTCAATTAGGGCAGTAGTTAGTAGATAGGGTGAAATGGACAAGAAGAGTGTTATTAGCCCTTATAATAGAAAATATTGGAGTTAGAATACAAGTCAGGAAGTAAATCCAGCACAGAATCAGCACTCTCTGATAACCAGTTACTACTACCCATACCACTACCATCATTGCCAACAACACCACTACCACCATATACTATAAGTTGATATAATATTAACTTGGAATAGATAGTTCAATAATAGCAGAAGCAACTGGCAGCACTGCAAGCAATAATTGTACAAGCAGGTCTGGGAGAAACAGAGGGAGTAGCAATACTGTCACAATCCAACATGTAGGTTGAAGTGGCAAGGCCGCAGAAGTTCAATGGGAGTTCCAGAAGAGTGGCTGGACTCATCACAGTGTGCAAGCTGTATATATAGATGAGGATGAGATGACCACCAGTGGAAGGACAAATCCAGTGGGTGTTGTCATATATACAAGGAAGAGCAGCAGATGTGTAGAAGGAGAATATATTGGAATATGAGACAGTTGGAGAATTTTTAGCAGAAATCAGGAAGAAGTTCAGAGGAGGAGATGAGGAATCAGTAAAAGTAGCTGAGTTGAGGAGATTGGAGCAAGAAGGTAAAACAATAGAGAAATTCATGCAGGAGTTTAGGAGGGTGGCAAGAGGAAGTAGGTACAAGGGAAGACTATTAGTGGAAGAATTTAAGAAGGGGATTAATATCATAATATGCCAGAGACTCATGGAGTCAGAACAGTAGCCAAGCTCAATTGAGCAATGGTATGATAAGGCAATCACTCTAAATAGGAATTGGAGAGAAAGCAGAAGAGAAGAGAAGAGACTGAGAGGAAGAAGAGACAATAGGGCACCAGCTCCAGGAATGAACCATGGAGAAACACCATAGCAACCATGGTCATGGCTCCAAGTCTGGCCAAGAAGGTAGGAAATACCTCAATAGTGGGCTTCAATAAGGCCTGCTCTATATTATGACTTAGACTCTATGTTGAGTAAAAGACATACTTTTGTATTGAATAACATAAGAGAACCTAATAGAGAACTCCATTACAGAAACATCTACCTTATATAATGGTCCATACTACTACTTCCCTAGCCTATTCTAAAGACCATGTGTTTGTCTTAAGGCTAACATGTATTCTACATGTTGTTATGACATTATCTTTCTAGAACCTCCTACATTGTTTCCTTGTATCACAAAGTGTGTGACTCCTGTGATGGTATTACACTTTGTCTTCTTTGTCTTTTTACTCTTCAATAAAATAAGAGAAAATAGAAAGAAAATAAAATAGAAACCAAGTTCCTTGTCTTCAATTCTGATACTTTGATAGAGAGAGTGAAAAGAACAAAGATAGTAATAGTACGTCCCTAACAAAGAGTAGGATTTGCCCAAAGAAACTCTTATGCGATGGAAGTAGACAGTGGAAGGAATTGTTATGCTTGTGGTGAATTTAGGCACATGGCCTAACATAGTAGGAATAGGGAGGGAAGAATCAGAATTGGGAATGGCAGGAGACTAGAATATGAACAAAAATGGGGAAGAGAGGAAAATTACAGATATCAGAACAATTTAAAAGAGGAGAAGAATCTAGAAACTCTTGACTAGATTCTAACAATAAGTTCCATATACTAGCTAGAATGAAAGCTGGTATATCAAACTCAGAGAGAATTAAGGAGAAGAACAGAAAGATAGTTTTAAAAGAAAAAGAAGAGAAAGAGAAAAAACAAAAAAGAAAGTAAGAAAGCAAGAAGAAAGTAGAAATAAGAAAAGTGGAAGAAGAAGGACCATTAAGGGAAATAACAGTAAAAATAAGACTAGAGAGGATAGACATACAGGAAGGAATCACAGTGGAAGCATTGCTAGATAGTGGTACGATAGAGTTAGTAATGAGTTTAGAGTTTGCAAGGAAGCAGAGATTTAGGTTGAAGAAGATAGAAAAGCCCATATATATAAGAAATGTGGATGGTTTATTTAACAAGGAGGGGCCAATTGAACATACAGTAAAAGTTAATATCTACCACCAGAGGCATAGGGAGAGGACAGAAATTGATATGATAGGAGGACAGAAGTGGAATGTAATCTTGGGAATGCCATGATTAGCTCATCATAATCCTGAGATTGACTGGAAGACAGGTGAAGTAAAGATGACAAGATGCCTGGAAGAGTGTGGAAAGTAGTGGAAACCAAAGCAGGAAAAGTTAGGATGGCAGAAACAGAAAGAGGAAGAGAAGACAAAAAACAAAAAGGAAAAAAGACCAAGAAAGATAGAAGTACAGAAAATAGCAGAATAATGGAAGATTTGGGATGAAGGGGAGAAGGTGGTAAAGTCAGAGGAAGAAGCAAAGAGGCTAGTGCTAGAAAGATTCCACAAGTGGATTCATATGTTTGGCAAAAAGGCGAGTGAATGGATGTTTACTAGGAAGTTGTGGGATCATGCTATAGACATAAAGGAAGGATTTGTGCTAGAAAAGAGAAAGGTGTATCCATTGTCAAGGGAGGAAAGAGAGGAGGTATGTGAGTTTATATTGGAACAACTGAGAAAGGAATATATCAGACCTTCAAAATCATCTCAAACAGCACCAGTGTTTTTTGTGGGGAAGAAGTATGGAAAGAAGAGGATAGTTCAAGACTATTAGTATATTAATGAGTGGACAATAAGAAATAATTACCCACTACCACTCATTTCAGATGTAATTAAGAATATCAGAACCAAAAGAGTATTTACAAAGATGGATTTGAGATGGAGTTATAACAATATGCAGATTAAGAAAGAAAATGAGTGGAAAGCAGCCTTTACTACTCCAGAAGGGTCATTTGAGCCAACAGTGATATTCTTCAGTCTAATGAACTCACCAGCAACATCTTAAACCATGATAGACAAGATCTTATGGGATCTTATCAACATTAGGAAGATGGTGAGTTTTATTGACAATGTGATAATAGGGATAGAAGAAGAGGAAGAACATAACAAACTGGTGGAAGAAGTAGTCAGAAGATTGGCAGAAATGATTTGTATATGAAGCCAGAGAAATGCAAGTAGAAGGTAAGAGAAGTAGAATTCTTAGAAGTAGTGATTGTACCAGGAGAAATTAAGATGGAAGAAGAGAAAGTGAAAAGTGTACTAGATTGGCTAACACCAAAGTGCATCAAAAATGTTTAAAAGTTCTTAGGATTGGCAAATTATTATTATTGATTCATTTAAGGCTTGCCATCTATAACTAGACTACTATATGATATGGTAAAGAAAGATCAGAAGTGGGAATGGATGGAGAAATAGGAAAGAACATTCAAGGAGTTAAAAGAAAAGTTTATTAAGAAACCAGTGTTAGCAGCATCAGACTTAGACAAAAAATGAGGATGGAAGTAGATGCATTGGATTACATAACAGGGGGTATTTTATCTATGAAATGTGAGGATGAGAGGTGGAGGCTAGTGGCTTATTTATTGAAGTTGCTAAATGAAATAGAGAGAAACTATGAAATACATGATAAAGAAATGTTGGCAGTTATCAGAGAATTGGAAAACTGGAGGCACTTGTTGGAAGATGCTAAATTTAAGTTCAAAGTTTGGACAGATCATAAGAACTTAGAATATTTATAAAAGCATAGAAGTTGAACCAAAGACAAGCCCATTGGGCATTGTACCTGTCTAGATTTGATTTTACCTTAAAATATGTTCCAGGCACAAAAATGGGAAAGGCAGATGGACTTAGCAGAAGACTAGATTGGAAGGTGGGAGTAGAAAAAGATAATGATAATCAAGTATTTATAAAGGACTATTGGTTATGTAGTTTACAGGAAGTAGTAATAAAAGAACCAGAGATAGATATAGTAAAAAAAATAAAAAAGGCCAGGGAAAAGGATGAAGAGGTAGTTAGAATAGTAGAAGAAATAAAGAAGACAGGGGGTTAAAGTATTATAAGGCAATGAATGGCAGTTAGAAGGAAATTTGATGTTAAAAGAGAGAAAAATATATGTATCAAAGAATGAAGAGTTGAGGGTGGAGATAATTCAGTTACATCATAACATACTGATAGTAGGATATAAAGAAAGATGAAAGACAATGGAATTGGTGATGAGAAATTACTGGTGGCCAGGGATGACTAAGGATATTAGAAAATATATGGAAGATTGTGATATGTGTCAAAGGATAAAGAATAGAACAGAGACACCAGTGGAGAAGTTAATGGTAAATGAGATACCAGAGAAGACATGGACACATTTGATAGTGGACTTTATTACAAAGTTACCGTTAGTAGCAGGAAAGGATGTGATATTCATGGTATGTGATAGTTTGTCAAAAATAGCATATTTTGTGGCAACTACAGAGGAAACAATAGCAGAAGGGTTGGTGAGATTGTTCAGGGATAATGTGTGGAAGTTACATGGATTACCTAAAAGTGTGATAAGCAATAGAGAACCATAGTTTGCAGTGGAGTTGACAAAAGAGTTGAATGGAATGCTAGGAATAGAAATGAGATTATCAATAGTATTCCATCTACAAACAGATAGGCAAACAGAATGGATGAACTAAGAGTTAGAGCAATACTTGTAGTTCTTCACAGAGTATAGATAAAGAGATTGGCCAGAATAGCTAGCAATGGCAGAATTTGCAGTGAACAACAAAGGTTTCACCTTTTATGGCAATCTATAGAAGAGAATTACAGATGGGAACAGATATTAGGAGAAAGAGTAAAGTAAAAAATGCAATGGAATTCATAGAAATAATAAGAAGAGTACAGGAGAAAGCAGAAGCAGTGTTGAGGAAAGTGCAAGAAGAAATGAGAAGACAAGCAGATAAAGGAAGATAAGAAGTAAAAGAATGGAAAAAGAGAGAAAAGGTGATGCTAAGTACAAAAGACTTAGTATTTAAAGAAAGACCAGCAAAAAAGTTGACAGAGAGATATGTAGGGCCATATGAGATAAAGAAAGTAGTATCAAAGAATGTAGTAAAGTTGAAGCTACCAGTCTCGATAAGGAATTACCCAATGGTAAATGTTAGTAGAGTAGTGAGATGTAGAGAACTAGTAAAGAGACAAAGGGTAGAAGAACCAAAACCTATAGAAGGTGAAGGAGTAGAAGAGTGAGAGGTTGAGAAAATATTAAATAAAAGGAGGGTATAGGGGTGGATAAGTATTTAGCATGCTAGAAGGGGTTTACAGCAGAGAATAATACATAAAAAAAGGAGGAATATTTAGAAAATGCAAAAAAATTAGTGGACAAGTTTGAAGGAAGAATGAGTACAGAAGTTAGGAGATAGGAAAAGATAGAAGAAAGATAGAAGGTAAAGTTAAATCCAAAAGTGAAAGAGTTTAGAAGAAGTGAATTATTAGAGAATTATACAGCAAAGATATTATTTGGATAGGATGATGGGAAGGTTGAGAACAAATATTTGAGGAAGTTAGGGAGGAACTGGCAGAAATGAAAGTCAGTTTCTCCAGAGGAGAAACCTTAAAGGGAGATGATATCAGAATTAAAGACAATAGACTTAGTTTTATTTTATTTTCTCTTATATTTTATTATTGATCATAATGTAAAGAAGACAAAGCATAATACCATCACACAAGTCACACACTCATGTGACATGATAGAACAACATAGAAGATCCTAGAAAAAAATAATATTATATGACCTAGTTAACATATGGTCGTTTAGAATAGGATTAAAGAAGTGTAGTATGGACTATTATTAATTTGTATATAAGGTAGAAAGTTGTACTAGGAACTCTATTGAGTTCTCTTGTATTACTTAATACAAGAGTGTATCTTTTGCTTAATACTGAGCTTAAGTCATAATATTAATCTACCCAAAGTATTATCTAAGTTTTTCTATTAATTTTTACAATATTCTCTTTGTCATGTGATCATGTGACTATAACAGATGTAACACATTTTGTGATATATAACATACTTTTGTTTTGCTTTCATAACTATATCATATCTCTTATTTTTTTATATTTACAATTTATTATATGAGGCATGATAGCAGTTCACATTTACAGGAGGATTTATATACAGAGTAATGAACTCTAACTTTACTTATACAGTTACCTAATATGAAAAAGTACTAAGAAATTGAACTTATAACCTTAAGCAGGTTTGAAATAGGCATAATATATGTGAATGGAGGGCTTTTCTATTATGCTATCTCTTTCCTATATCATACCTCTTAGTCAAGTTCAGATTTAAATAAAATAATAAAAGTACAATAGCTAACTTGTTGCCTGAAAAAATATTATGGTATGCATACCACTTAAACTCTTATATTTTTATTTATTTTTCTTTTATTTATTTTTCTTGATTTTCTTTTTCTTTTCAATTTTTGTTTTTTTTCTGATTGATAAAGAAGCATATGACTGTGATTATATAATATATCACATGATGTAATGTTATAGGTCTGAAACATAGTAGAAAAAACTGGAATAATGATATCAAGAAGTATAACTATAGCATATTAATTTTGTGGTAATAGTATAGTGAACTCATAGATGTCAAGATCATTGACAATGGACTTCATTTTTATTTTCTCTTTTCACTTTATTTTTATTTTTATTTTTCTTTTCTTTTCTATTTTTAGAATAACTTGGGTTAGGGTTTATCAGTCACACCATCACATCAGTCACAAGTTGATGGCAAAGTTACAAGACTGATCACAAGACTTGGGAGAATGAAGTGATGTCATACAGCATGAACAACACATGTTGACCTCATGTCATACACATAGTTATTAGGGTAGGATGCACAGTGGTGAGTATGGACCATGAGTAGGGGTATATAAGGTAGACTACTTTGTACTAGGAACTCTATCGAGTTCTCTTGTGTTTCTCTGATACAAGAGTTGTTCTTACTTCCAACCCTAAGGAATAAGTTCATAACAATGGATGATATATGTAGTTTAGGATAGGACTTGTAATAGTAGTATATATAGTGTAGGAATATATCAAAGACTTCTTATTAAGTTCTCTTGTGATTTATATAAGACTCTTTGTAATATAAGTGTACTATTAACTGTTTTGGTTAGTAGTTGCTACAACAAAAAAGTATTATAGAGGAGAGAGTAGACTTGAAGACTTGTAAAATAAGTGAACAAAGTCAAATAGCCTCTTTTGTTATATAAGTTATATCTGTATATTCAGACTTTATAGTAGACAATATTACAACTTTTTGATGTTTGACTATAATACTACTATAAATGATGAATATATACTTTAATATAGTATAGTAATCCTTTACCATATTCATATCTACATCTGTAAATCTGGCAAAAACTTTACTAGCCTCTTCATAAGTTAACTAGAACTTTTATATACTCTCAAAATAGTAAAACTCCCTTAGTTATACTTCAGTGATTGACCAGAGATGAGATAAATATAAGAATTCATTAGTATTTGTATTCTCAAGTTTAAAGTAGCAGAGTAAAGCACCAATATATAACTGTTGTAACAATATAAGCTTATCTACCTTCCAATCTCTCTTTTTTTTCCAACAATTTATTACATGGGGTGTATAGGCAGACTATGGTAGCTACTTTGTAACTATGTACATAGAGACATAGACCACATGAAGCTAAAGGAAAAAGAGAAAAGAAAAGGAAAGAAAAAGAAAAATAAGAGAGAGAAAAATAAGAAACAGGAAAAAAGAACAATCACTATACACTAGTGATTCAATAAAGCAATACTATCCTTGAAAGAGAAAGCCTTGTTGTTTAATATGAGAAATTGAGAGAAATGACCAATAGAGTCTCTCTTCAGATTCCAATAGTTATCAAACCTCTTATACTCATATAGAATGTGATATCTTGATTCAATGGGATATACACTACATGGACAAGCAAACTCCTCTCTAGGGAAAAATCTTAGCCAATACTCTCCAATAGGAGCATAATTGACAATAGCTCTGGTAGCTCTAGCACAAAGAGAATTAAAATGACCAAAATATTAAAGCCATGGTCTGCTCTTTATAGTAGATAGTTCAAGAGGATTTGAATCACCATCAAATAGTTCAAGGAAGTTTCTTCCTTTTAGATTCAATGCTTGAAAGTTTATTCTCCACATTGCAGAAATTGAGTCACATTCATGCTTTTTACAAAAATCCCAGAACAATTTGTATAGAAGAATGGGAGAAAAATCAAACTTCCTAGTGTTTTTGTCTACTAAAAAGTATGGTATACATTTCTGTTTGCTAGGGCAATCCCAGAAATCAATGTGATTGTTGCCATCTTTTTTGAAGAAATCTCTTAGTTCTTGAGAAATAGCAGTGGAGTGAATTTGATATGGATGCATTTGTTATAGAACACTTTGAACACTAACAATTTTTATTTTCTTTGATTTTTCTGATTTTATAATTTTGTTTTTCTTTTTTTTTCTTTTTTCTTTTGGACGATGAAGAAGGCATATGACATCACAGTCACATTACATGTCACATGATGTGACATCATAGGCCTAGAACATAGTAGAAGGATCTGGAAGATGATGTTAGAGCATATGTATACAACATGGCAACCTTGAGTAAAAAATGAGGCAGATATGAGATTGTAGCATGGACAATAGGGCAGGCTTAATTATTAGTAGTATGGACCAGGCATGTTTTGTATATATAGAACTCTAATTTAGCAGAGACTCCTTGTCAAGTTCTCTTGTGATTTTTCCCACTTGATTGTCTCCTGAGAGCTTTACTTACTTGTATAGCTATTGGACTTTATGTCTAGTGGTTGCTACAACAGTATTAATGAGTCAAAAATCTTTTTAGCTGTATGTAAGGAGTCTGTGATGACAACAATGTACTTAACATTAGAGATACTAATAGCTTGGTTGACTCTACATCTAATTGTGAAGAGCTTGGCTTCAGTGAAAGTGATGTTGACCACATGGTGAATTGTTTTGATGATTAGTCTATTGTACAAGTGGATGTGTGATATAGGGATAGCAACATTATTTCTTATGCTATGTTGTGGCAACCACTTATCACAATGACAAATGATAGCACAAGTGAGTAAATCTCAAAGTGGATATATTGTGGGTAGTTTATAAGAGAACTCAACAAGGAGTCTCTGCTAAATTAGAGTCCTATATATACAAAGTCCTCATAGTCCACGCTACTAATAATTAACCCTGCCCTTATGTCCATGCTTATTTCTCATGTTTGCCTCAAGACCACCATATTATGTATATATGCCCTGACATCATTTTCCAGATCCTTCTACCATATTCTAGGCCTATGACATCACATTATGTGACATGTCATGTGACTACAGTGTCACATGCCTCTTCATCATCCAAAAGCAAAATAAAATAAACAAGAAAAGAAAATCAGAAAAATAAAATTGTTAGTGTTCAAGCATCTCATAACATGCTAGTGTCTAAAATAACCATCATAGAATGAGGATTAATAAAAGTGCTGATAGTAATATTGTCAAGGTTACATAAGTAACTCTTGATATCTTGTTTCTGCATGTGAAAGAAGATATTATCCAAGAAGAAATCTATGAGTCTTTTTCCTAGGGAAAATTCTTTATCAAAGGGAGAAAAGAAGAAAAGAAATTTGTTACACTTGTCATCCATGTTGATTAATGGACTATGTAATTGGAGTCATTGTTTATGTGTCAATTTATTGAGGGAAAAATAATGAAGGGTGATGTATTTATTTAACCCACTAGTACCAATAATTGATTTTATAATGTGGTTGGAGGGGAGCAAAGAACCTCTAAGATGAAATTTTTCTTGTAATTTCTTGAGATCAAGGTGAATGGGCATTAAACCTGCTATAGCTTCAATATCTGCTGTAGAAGATGTTCAAAAAGCACTAGAGATCTATAGGGCTACTTTTTGTTGCATTTTCCTAAGAATTCTAAGGAGATAATCGAGTGGGGCTTTATTGTAATACCATAGTTGAAAGCTGTATAGAGTTATGGGTAATACACAGCAAATGTATAGTCATCTTTTTTGGAAGGGAATAAGACTTCTTGATGAATTACCCAGCATTCTCATACACTTGATGGTAGAGATAGCTTTATTTGTGTAAAAGTTGATATAGTAGTGAAATGTAAGTTTCTGGTTGAAGAAGAAGCCTAGATATCACTATATAGTTTTGGGAAGTAGTATAGGGCCCTCAAGAGCAGTGAGATCTAAAGGAGGAGGATTAAAGATACCATACAATCTAGAAAAATGGAACACTTTAGTTTTACTATGCTCTATAACTAGTCCAAATCTTATAAGAAGGGAAGAAATAACATTGTAGCTACAGAAAAGGTTTGCATTCAAAACAGAAATGGATTTGTGTTGGGTGATAAAGAGACCATTATTCACAAAAGATAAAAGTAAAATAGAAATTTTTAGATTTTTTAGATGGTTTTCTAGTATATAAAATATAGGAGAAAGGTAAAGAGTAGAGAGGATGGGAGAAAGAGCCAATCCCTGACTGATACCAATATCAACATTGCAATAAGGAGAAAAAATACTATTCTAAAGATACTTAGTTTTTCTACCAACCAGATAATTCTTGAAGAAATTAGAGACTTTAAAATTGAAACCAGCTTTGGCTATGATGAGGGAAAAAAGCTGATTGTCAAAAATGAAAGTAGTAGACTCTGTTTATTTGAATTTTCCTTTTGATTTATTTTCTATTTTTCTATTTTTAGAACTCAGGGTTAGGATTAGAGTGATGAGATTATGCTGTCACACAGCATATCACATCAGATGACATAGTCACAAGTCATGAGACATATGTGTTGTAGCAATCACTTACTAGAATGGCACTTGTAGTTTGCTTACTTCAGCAAAGCTCTCAATTGGCTATCTAGTAGTGGGGATTACAAGAGAACTTGACAAGGAGCCCTTGCTGTATTGCTACCCTATTTATATAAATTACATATAGTCTATACTACAACAATATTCTACTTCTATTCCTGTCCTAAAGGCCTCATGTCTATCTTATGTCTACTCCACAGTGACTGTACAAGACTGTGCATCCTGCCCTAATGTTCATGTATACTACATATAGTAGTAATGTGGTGAACATGCTCCCTGACATCATTATCTAAGCTCTTCTTGTCAAGATCGCTAAAGGAGGACTTAATTTTTATTTCTCTTTTTTATTTTTATTTTTATTTTTATTTTTATTTTCGATCTATTTTCTATTTTTAGAACTAGGGTTAAGGTTAAGTGATAAAGATCACACTGTCACATGACAGGTCACATCAGATGATATGGCCACAAGTCACATGACACAAAGAAGGATGTAGAAGGTTCTGGAAGGATGATGTCATACAACGTGTTAAACATATGTTGGCCTTATAGTATACACATGGCTGTTTAGGGTAGGGTAGAAATAGCTAGCATAGACCATGAGTCCAAGGTATATAAGGTAGACAATCCTGTACAGAGTTCTCTATTGAGTTCTCTTGTATAAACCCTATACAAGGTTCTTGTTGTAGCAACCACTAGTTGTGACAACCTGTAGTCTGCTTACTTCAGCAAAGCTCTCAGTTGGCTATCTAGTAGTAGAGATTACAAGTTGTGTATTCACAAGAGAACTTGACAGGGAGCCACAACAGTATTCTACCAACTATTTATATAAAGTCCTTCTGGTCTGTACTACAACTTCTCTACACCTACCCTAATATCTATGCACTGTCCTCATGTCTATTACTCATCCACCATGCTTCTTCCTCAAAGCCAGCATATCATATACATGTGCCCTGACATCATACTCTTAATCTCTGTTAACCATGCATGCATCATGTGTACATCATGAGGAACCTATGTTCCTTAACATCATCCTAATCCTAGACTCTCTCTAGACTCTTTCCAATCTTTCTAGACCCTAAGTTTTTCTAGACTGCTCTAGCCTGCTCTAGGCCTATGACATCATGTCATGTGACTGGGAAGTCACATGTCCTCTCTCTCTTGTCATAGACTAATAATTACTACTACTATATCTTAACCCTAACTCTAAAATCTGTCCACACTTTCGTCTTATAACAGTTCTTTCTCTTGATCAACTCTAAGATCCTGAGTTTGTAACACTGATGGTTGAGCAAAGGGAAGAACTATGCAATATCAAATGCTAATATGCTCATAATGAAATTCTTGACCTATCCTAGTCTAATAAGATAGGTAAGAGTGATACCTGCATTTGTGGTAAATCTGTGTTTAAGACCACCTAATTGATATAGATAAATAAAGTTGTTAGATATCAAAGAGAACTGCAATCTTTCTCCAATCATCTTCTTAAAGAGTTTGCTAGTGGTATTGAGCAGTACAATAGGTCAAAATAATTTGGGCAAATTGTATAATTGTTATGAGATGCTGGAATACTAACAGTTTTTATTTTTCTTTTCTTTTCTTTTTCTTTTGGAAAATGAAGAAGGCATGTGACACAGTCACATGACATGTCACATGATGTGATGTCATAAGCCTAGAACATAGTAAAAGGATCTGGAAGATGACATTAGAGCATATATATACAACATGATAGCCTTGAGTAAAAAATGAGGCAGATATGAGGATGTAGCACAGACTATGTATACTCTGTATATATAGGACTCTAATTTAGCAGAGACTCCTTGTTGAGTTCTCTTGTGAACTTCCCACATTATATCTGCTTAAGAGATTTACTTGCTATGTAGTCATTGGTCTTTGTGACTAGTGGTTGCCACAACAGTAGAACTTGACAATCTCAGGGGACTCTGCATTCCACGGACTCCTCACCTCTTACTCTTATTCATCCTCAACTGCAAGCAGTGAGCTCAATGTCAAGAAGAAACATAAGCCAGACTCTAGGCATAAAGGTGTATACTAGTTAAGCAGGAGAAGCTTAGCCAGTCATTTACATGGTAGCCCACTTGTGTACATTGGTCATATCACCTTTTGTAGACGTGGTAGTTAGATTTTTGTGTAAAAGGCTTGTGCTGCAGGATTCCCTTATGACCTGTCCATGCAGAGCAGTGGCGTTGTTCAGTAAGGAAATATCTAGTTTAGAGATTCCTTTCTTAGGAATAGTAGCCAGTGTTCTTTAGGGCAGTAGTTAGTAAGGCAGTAGACAAGTAGTCAGTAGATAGTGTAGGTGGGACAAAAAGAGTGCCCATTATCACCTACAGAGGAACTTTGGGAGATAGCAATACTATTGTCAAACATCAAAGCAACGAGAGAAAGATAGTATACTGCTAGTAACAAAGGACAGCAAGAGAATAGATTGGGTTAGAAAAGAAAGAGATATTTTTGGTTTGAAGAAGAAATCTTTTGAAGAACAAAATGGCAGATATAAGTCAAGTGAATATAGAAGAGATGGTTAGGAAGTATGGTGAAGAAGAAACAGTTAGAATAATGAAGGAGATAATGGAAAATAATGTGATGATGTTAAAATTATAAAAGCAAATAGTGGAGTTGCAAGTAATGGAAGAAGAAAAGAAAAAGAAGCAAAGAAGAAGACAAGAGGAGAGAGAACAAGAAAGAAGAGAGTATAAGGAAAGATGGGAGGAGGAAGAACAAATGAAATGAAATGAAAAGTAGGAAGTAAAAGAAAGAAAGAGAGTAAATGAAGAATGGAGAAGGGTAGAAGAAATAAGAGTACAAGAAGAGAGAAGAGCAGAGAAAGAGTAGAGACAACAGAAAATGTAGAAAAGAAGGAGAGAGGAGAATAGATAGAGAGTGATGGAAGAGAGAAAATGTTTTGGGTGTAGAGGTTTTGGGTATGTGGTCTGTCATTGTAGAAATATGGTGTTATAAGACGAGTGTGTAGACAGACTTTAGGTAGGGTTAGGGTTAGGACAGAAATAGAACAGTAGTATATTATTAGTCTACAATGGATGGAGAGCACGTGACCTGGAAGTTATGTGACAGAGTCTAGAGCAGTCTGGAAGGACTTAGGGTCTAGAAGGATTGGGAAGAGTTTAGAAGGATTTAGGGTTAGGAGTGACATCAAGGGACAGAGGTTCCTCATGGTGTACATATGGTGTGCACATGTATAGCGGAGGTTAAAGATATGATGTCAGGGCACATGTAGGAAGTATGGTAGCCTTAAGAAAAACACATGTGGATGAGTAATAGGACATGAGGATGATGCATAGACATTAGGGCAGGAGTAATATTGTTGTAGCACAGACCACATGTAAATTATATAAATAGAGGAGCAATGCAGCGAGGGCTCCTTGTTGAGTTCTCTTGTAATTCTCCCACTCTTTACTTGATAGCCTATTGGAGAGCTTTGCTCGTTGTGAGATCATTTGTCCTTGAGTGACGAGTGGTTACTACAACATATGGGGGAAGAGGGACTAACATCGGTACTCTCAAATAAATTTGAGGCATTGAAAGATAGAGTGATGCAGAAAGGAGAAGAAGGTGGAGGAGAAGTAATGAAAGATAGAAAAGAAATTTTGAAGAAGGAAAGAGCAAAGAAGAGGGTAGAGGTGAAACAGACAAAGATAGAAAAGAAGGAAAAAAGGAGAAATATTTGAGAGAAGTAATGGTGAAGTAATGGTGAAGATTGGATTGAAGCAGAAAGAAGAAGAAGGAGTTGTGATAGAAGCATTATTGGATAGTAGGACAATGGGATTGGTAATGAATGAGGAGTTTGCAAGGAGGCACAAGTTTAGAAGAACGAAGTTGGAAAAGCTAGTATATGTGAGGAATGTTGATGGTACGCTGAATTATATGGGGCCTATAGTAGATACAGTAGAGGTAGAAATATTTTTTTAAAGAACATAAAAAGAGGACATTAATAGATATAATTGGAGGTTAGAAGTGGAGTGTAATATTGGATATGCCTTGTCTAGCATGCTATAACCCAGAAATATATTGGAAGACAGGTGAGATAAAGATGACGAGATGTCTAGAGAAATGTGGAAAAAAGTGAAGAGTAGGAAAACAGACAAAGCCAGGATGGAAGAAGCAGAAGAAGAAAGAGGAAAAGAAAGAAATAAGAAGACTGACAATAGAGAAAGAAAAGGAGAAAGAAGAGGAAAATCTGATATAGTTGAGAATGACAGAAGAAATGGTGCCAAAACAGTTCTATAAGTATTTGAAGGTGTTTGAAAAGAAGGATTCAGAAATAATGCCAACAAGAAAGGTCTGGGATCATGCCATAGATCTCAGGGAAGGATTTGTGCCAAAAAAAGGCAAGATCTATCTGTTGTCAAAAATAGAGAGAGAAGAGGTACAGGAGTTTGTAAAGGATCAGCTGAGGAAGGGATATATAAGGCTATTAAAGTCACCACAAACATCACCGGTGTTCTTTGTGCCAAAAAAAGATGGAAAAAAGAGGATGGTGCAAGATTATCAATATCTGAACAGTTGGATAATCAAGAACAACTATCCATTGCCACTGATTTCAGATTTGATAGATAGCATAGAAAAGAAGAAAGTGTTTACAAAGATGGATTTGTGATAGGGATATAATAATGTGAGGATAAAGGAAGGGGACAAGTGGAAGGCAGCATTTTCAATGCCAAAAGGGTTATTTGAACCCACAGTAATGTTCTTTGGGTTAACTAACTTACCAGCAACGTTTTAGACAATGATAAATGATTTATTGAGAGATTTGGTGGTGGAAGAGAAAATAGCAGTATTTATTGATAATGTGATGGTAGCAACAGAGACAGAGGAAGGACATAATGAGATAGTGGAAGAAGTATTGAGAAGGTTAGAAGAAAATAATTTGTTTGTAAAACCAGAGAAGTATGTGTAGAAGGTCAGAGAAGTAGGATTCTTAGAAGTAATAATAGGGGAAGACAGAGTGAGAATGGAGAAGGAAAAGATGCAGGAAGTAATAGAGTGGCTGGTGTCAAAGATTATAAAGGATGTGTAGAAGTTTTTGGGGTTGGCAAACTATTACCAACAGTTTGTCAAAGATTTTGCAAAGATAATGAAGTTGTTGTATGAAATGATGAGGAAAGAGATGAAATGGAGTTGGAGAGAGAGACAGCAGAGAATGTTTGAGAAGTTGAGGGAGAGATTTACGACAGAGCCAGTCTTAGTAACACCAGACTTGGATAAAGAAATGAGAATAAAAGCAGATGTGTCAGACTTTGTGATGGGAGGAGTATTGTCAATGAAGTATGAAGACAAGAAGTGGAGGCCAATGGCCTATATTTCCAAATTGTTGAATGAAGCTGAAAGAAATTATAAAATTCATGATAAGGAAATATTAGCAATAATTCAGTGTTTGGAGGCTTGGAGATATTTCTTAGAAGGAGCCAAGGATCAGTTTGAAATTTAGACAGATCATAAGAACTTAGGGTACTTTATGAAGGCCCAGAAGTTGAATCGGAGATAAGTAAGATGGTCACTGTACTTGTGAAGATTTGATTTCACCTTGAAGCATGTAGCTGGCAAAAGTATAGAAAGAATAGACAGTTTAAGTATAAGAGTAGATTGGGCAGAGGGAGTGGAAAGAGATAACAAAAATCAAGTAATGGTAAAAGAAGAATGGTTGGAGGTCAGAGTGATGGAGCAGTTAGTAGAAGGACCGGAGGAAGAAATAGTAAAAAAGATTAAAGAGGCAAGAGACAAGGATGAGGAAGTAATAAAGATGGTGGAAGAAATAAAGAAGGCAGGAGTTAAGATGTTAAGAGATGAGGAATGGCAGATAGAGAAGGGATTAGTATTAAAGGAAGAAAGAGTGTATGTTCCAAAGGATAGAAATTAAGAGTGTAGATTATTTGGTTACACCATGATATGCTAATAGCAGAATATGAAGGATAGTGGAAGATAGTAGAACTGGTCACTAGAAATTATTGGTGGCCAAGAGTGACAAAAGAAGTAAAGCAATATGTGGAGGAGTGTGATCAGTACCAGAGGATGAAAAATAGAGCAGAGATGCTAGTGGGAAAATTAAGGCCTAATAAGGTACCAGAGAGACTATAGCAGTATATATCAGTGGACTTTATTACAAAGTTACCAGTGTCAAAAGGACATGACTCGATCTTGGTAGTTTGTGACAGGTTTTCGAAAATGTCCCACTTTGTAGCAATGGTGGAAGGATTAGTAAGGTTATTCAGGGATAATATATGGAAGCTGCATGGGTTGCCAGAGAGCATAATATTGGATAGAGGACCACAATTTGCAGTAGAGTTGACCAAAGAGTTAAATAAAATGTTGGGGATAGAAACAAAGCTATCTATGGCTTATTACCCAAAAACAGATGGACAAATAGAAAGGACAAATCAAGAGCTAGAACAGTACTTAAGAATGTACATCAATCATAGGTAAAACAATTAGGCAGAATGATTGGCAACAACAGAGTTTGTATTCAATAACAAGGTACATATGGCCACAAAGTCATTACTATTTCAAGTCAACTATGGGAGGGAACCAGATAGGCTTTGATATTAGAAAAAAGAGGAAGAATAAGAAGGCAGAAGAGTTTGCAAGAGAAATGAAAAAGAGACATAAGAAAGCAAGAATGGCATTGGTGAGATTACAGGAGGAGATGAGGAGACAAGCAGATAGAAGCAGGAAGAAAGTGAAAGAGTATGAGGTAGGTGACAAAGTATTGATTAGTACAAAAGATTTTTTGATAGAGTTGATGAAGAGAGTGACAAGGAAGTTAACAGAGAAGTTCATTGGACCATATGTGGTCAGAAAGATTGTGTCAGAAAATGTGGTAGAGTTGGAATTACCAGCATCATTAAGAATACACCTGGTGGTTAATGTGAGAAGAATAGTGAAGTATAGAGAGTAAGTAAAAGGATAGAAGAAGATACCACTACCTTCTATTGAGGTAGCTGGTGAGAAGGAATATGAAGTAGAAGAGATTTTGGATAGACAAGAGAGAAGAGGTAAGACGAAGTATTTGGTGAAATAGAAAGGGTACACAGTGGAAGAAAATATGTGGGAGGAAATAGAGAACCTAAAGAATATGATGGAAAAAGTAGAAGAATTTAAGAAAGGGAGATTTGAAGAAGAAATACAAAGAATAAAAATAAAAAGGGGGAAGGAGATGAAGTTAAATCCAGAGGCAGAAGAGTTCAAGAGAGGGGAACTGCCAGGGAGATATACAGCAAAGTTGTTATATGGATGGAATGATAAGAAATTTGATAAAGAATATCTGAAAAAATTAGAGAGGAATTAGAATAGGTGAAAAAATGAGAGAAAAGAGGAGGAGAAGGAATGTTTGGAATAGAATAAGAGGGATGAGCAGATGAGTAAGAGGATCTGGGGGGATGAAAAAGAAGTTTCTCTAAAAGTGGAACCTTAAGAGGGTGTACTGTTATAGGACGCTAGAACACTAACAATTTTTATTTTTCTTTTGGACAATGAAGAAGGCATGTGATACCACAGTCACATGACATGTCACATGATGTGATGTCATAAGCCTAGAATATAGTAAAAGGATCTGGAAGATGATATCAGAGCACATATATACAACATAGTAGTCTTGAGTAAAAAATGAAGCAGATATGAGGATATAGCACAGACTATGTGTACTCTGTATATATAGGACTCTAATTTAGCAGAGACTCCTTGTTGAGTTCTCTTGTGAACTTCCCACATTATATCTGCTTAAGAGATTTACTTGCTATATAGTCATTAGTCTTTGTGACTAGTGGTTGCTACAACAATAATCTTTTGTTAGGCTTAGGAATAATGACTATAGACAACATCTTAAAATGGGTTGGCCAATGTCCTAAATTGATATAAGCATTAGCAATATCAATTAGCTTGTTGATGCATTCTTTGTTCTTGACAATTTCCTTGAGATGTTTCTAGAACAAATTGTTATAACTTTCAATGGCACTAAACAGCTTCCTTTTTGAGAAAGAAGCCCATGTCATCATTTCTTTATTAGAAATTTCATCTAATAGGCTGATATTGACCTGACAGTTTGAGTGAAATTGAAAGACTTGTGAAGAGCCTCCTAAAGATTGTCCAGTTTGATATATAGTCATCTGTTGAATTGAATAACTTTGGTAGCCAGAAGACTTCTCTTTTTGACCTAGCTCATGAGTTCCCAAGAAATGCACTTATTGGTGATCTCATCAATTCTTCTATTAAAGAAGTTTTATTTCATCTTCCTGACTATTTCTTTGAATGTTATAACAACCACTCACTGGAATGGCACTTGTAGTTTGCTTACTTCAGCAAAGCTCTTAGTTGGCTATCTAGTAGTGGGGATTACAAGAGAACTCAATAAGGAGCCCTCACTGCATTGCTACCCTATTTATATAAATTACATATAGTCCATGCTACAACAATGTTCTACTTCTATTCCTGCTCTAAAGATCTCATGTCTATCTTATGTCTACTCTGCAGTGACTGTGCAAGACTGTACATCCTGCTCTAACATCCATGTGTACTATATGTGGTAGCAATGTGATGAATATGCTCCCTGATATTATTGTCTAGGCTCTTCTAGTCTTGTAGACCCTTTTAGACCTATAGACCCTTTTAGACCACTCTAAGCCTATGACATCATCTCATATGACTTCCAGGTTATGTGCTCTTTCTCTGTTGTAGACTAATAATAATACTATTGTCCTATTTCTGTCCTAATCCTAACCCTACCAAAGTCTGTCCACACTTTCATTTTATAACATTGAATCTTTTCTAGTCTTCAAGTTGTCTAGACTATCTGTATGTGTCTAAGTCTCTGCAATAGTTATTGTTCTACCATGTTTTGAAATGCCTAGTAATATTAACCATCTTAAAGTGTTTGTGTCATGTTTTATTTATATTGTCAGCAAATGTTTGAACAATGGTGTTATAAGACAAAAGTATGGATAGACTTTGGCTAGGGTTAGTGTTGTGGCAACCACTAGACACAAAGTCCAACAATTACACAACAAGCAAATCTTTTAAAGTGGATATCTAGTGGGGATTTCACAAGAGAACTCAACAAGGAGCCTCTTCTTAATTAGAGTCCTATTTATACAAAGGGTTCATGGTCCATGCTACTAATAAATAACCCTGCTCTTATGTCCATGCTTCATCCTCATTCCTGCCTCATGTCCTCCTCAAGGCCACCATGTATACTCCAGATATCCTGACATCATCTTCCAGATCCTTCTATCAAGTTCTAGGCTTATGACGTCACATCATGTGACCTGTCATGTGACTTCCTTGTCACATGCCTTCTTCATCATCCTAAAAGAAAAAGAAAAAGAAAAATAAAATCAAAAGAAAAAATAGATAAAAGAAAAGTAAAATGTTAGGTTCAATGTTCCATAACAGTTAGAGTTAGCCAGACATAGATAAGATAGTAATTATTAGTCTACAACAGAAGAAGAGCATGTGACCTGGAAGTCATGTGATATAGGCTAGAGTAGTCTAGATAGGAGTTAGGGTTAGAGATGACATCAAGAGACAATGGTCCTTCATGGTGTACACATGATGCATGCATGTACAACAGAGATTAAGAGTATGACGTCAGGGCACATATATACGGCATGGTAGCCTTATGGTAGATGAGTAATAGGACATGAGGATAATGCATGAACATTAGAGCAGGTAGATATTATTATAGCATGGACCACATTGTATTTATATAAATAAAGGAGCAATGTAGCGAGGGCTCCTTATCGAGTTCTCTTGTAATCTTCACTACTAGATAGCCTTCTGTAAGCTTTGCTAAAGTAAGCATACTACAAGTGCCATTTCAGTAAGTGGTTGCTACAACAAATGGTTTAAAGAGCATCAATGCTTGGTATAGGATCAGTGCTGAGTCTTTTGATGGAGTAGATAAGTTCTTTGATGAAACAAGCTTTATCTTTACTGTTCTTGGATAAAGATTGTTTTCTTGTTTGAACTTGTTCTTCATAGATGTGAATATCAATAGTAATGGAGGCATGATTGGATGTAAGTCTCCATTCTGAGTGAATGTGATGATTGTTATGCTCCATTGAATTGGGATGTAAAAACACAAGGTCTAAAACTAAGTTTGAATCCTGGGTATTGTCAGAGTATCTAGTAGAAAGAATTTCAGTAGGTTTAGACAGTTCTACATGAAAAGAGTCAGCAATTTTGAAAAGAGTATCTTTATAAGAAAAATGTAATGGATAACTAGAATCTCACAAACAGTCCTTAATGTTAAAGTTCCCAGTCATAACAAGAACATTATTGATATTGACTTCAGTATCCTTGAGATAATTTAAAGCCAATAGAGATGAATCTGAGTATATATTAATAAAAAAGAAAGTAGAATTATGATTGAAAAAATAAATGTATAAAATATCTTTGTGATTAAGAACATTGTTTCAAAAGAAAAAACACATAAATGAAAGGTGAATATTTATATAAGAGATGACTCGAGAGAAGTTGTCAGCTAGTGAAAAGTTTTTGGAGAACATAGTTCAGTTTAGATAATTAGAAACTTCTACTAGTTCTTCCTTCTCACAATTAGAAGAGCTCAGGATGGATCAAATAATTGACCAGGACAGTTCCTGGATAAAGATGATGTCAAATAAAGAATGTATTTTGAGTATGATATTAATAAGAAAGTTGTTCTTATGAATTTTTTGAGAATATATCTTGATTTTGTCCAAAATCATGCTTGGATACCACTCATGGCTGAGTAAATTGAGTTGCTTCTACTTTTGTAAAGTTTTTGTTATTTTTTGTTGCGTCAATTGCAGTTGAATTGATACTTCTAGAAGGGGCACATGTTTGAATCTGCTTGATGATTGCCTTGACAATTGGAGCACTTGAATGAATAAGAACATGGTTCACCCTTCTTGGTTTCAAGTCTAGGAGGGTTAGACTTCTTATTTGCCTTGCAATACTATGCAAATTAGTGGTGATGTTCAGATTTGTGGGGCTATTACACTTGATGCATTTAGCCTCTTAGAATCTACATAAGAATGTTATATGTTCCCACTTTCAACAGTTCTTGCATTGAGGAATGCCTAAGTTTATGTTGGTATCTCTGACAGTTGTGATGTAGCTTCCTATGTTAAAGCATCTGTTAATGAGTTCTTTAGCCTTACTGCCACTCTGGCTATTCCATATGTTGATCCAGATAATGGCCATGTCCAATCTGGGAGATACCTTGATAATATGAGGCCTAGATGCTAATACAACATTGTTAAAGATGTGATTTCTCTTGATGATGTCTTTCACCACACTTGACATAATAAAAGTGTTTGTGTTCTCCTGGAGGTATGGGATGCCTATAATCTTGAGATAGGACTTGGACTGAGAGAGTCTTGGGGTTTTGACTCCTTCAGCATTGATGTGATTGGCATTCTTGACGTAGTTCTCAATTGTTTGTAACTCTAAGGTTGAAGCAACTTTGTTGATTACAATAGTAATGCTATTGAGATCTTTTTAAATGAAGTCAGCCATGACATCTGTCTTGATGTTTTTCAATGCCTTGTTCATGTTAGTAACATGAGCACTGCTTTTTGTTACAAACTCAAAACCTTAGAGTTGGTTAAGAGAATGAACCTTGTATTAGGTTAACACAAGAGAATACCTAATGGTCTATGCAAGCTATTTATAGCCTACCCTAAACGACCATGTGTATTACATGTTGTATGACATTATTCTTCCAGAACCTTTTACATCCTTCCATGTGTCATGTGACTTGTGACCATGTTATCTGATGTGATCTGCTGTGTGACAGCATGATCTTATCACTCTAACCCTAACCATAGTTCTAAAAATAGAAGAAAGAAAATAAATTAAAAAGAAAATAAAAATGAGAAAAGAAAATAGAAAAATATTAAGTCCACTTCCTTCGTTCTTAACACTTTTCTTTATAAAGTTGTTCTTGTTTGTATTGTTCATAGGAACAATGACCTGCTTCCTGGATATACTCTTGATAGTCATGTTGATTCAAGGTTTAGGCTTGCTATTACTTTTGATCATGCATTGAATATTGTCAATGTTCTTTGTCTTGAGGATGGGAAAAACTTTTTTGATTTTGAGAACACTTTTAGTATTGTTGCCTACCTTGGAGGCCTGTATGTATGACATATTCCAATTACCATTTATATGAGATAACATCTTTGTCTTGAAAAATTTGGAGATCTCATTGACCTCTTTGGCAGTTTTAGCAGATATAGAAGGGAGAAATCTCTCAATACTAGCTGGTTTGTTATTATTCTTATCTTTAGGCTTGCTATTTTTGACTGGGTTAGTTTTCAGTGTGCAGTGGAAAGATATATTTTGTCTAAAGGAGTTGTTATTGGTGTCTGCAACAAATGAGTCCTATCTCACATTATAGAAAACAGAGACAAATTTCCAAGTGGCTTCACCAATACCTTTCAAGTCACTGACTTCATTAGCTTTGGTTGAGTCAATTTTCTTATTTCCAATGTATTTGGGCATATGAATAAGGAATGTCTTGATGCAACTGGTATCAGATAGAAGATTATCTAGAGAACTGTAAAGAGAAATGTGTTGGAAATTACCATCCCAAAGTTCAGATTTTATAGGTCAATTGGGATCATATGGTAATTGGATGTTGATAACATCATTATCATCAACACAAGAAACATTGCTGATGTTTAGGACTAGTGCCTCATTTGAAACATGTTAAGACTCTTGGAAGGGAACAAGATCAGTTGCTGTACTGCCATGATTTCTTTCTTGGTCATTGCTACTGTAAGACAGCTGAGAGCTGTCAATAGGTTCTATGTGTTCTTGGTTGGATAGGTCATTGTTGATTATCATTCTCTCATGATATAGTATTAAAGAGGCTCTAGAAACTATAGACACACTTCTGGATGAGATGTTGCTGAGGGAGTGGGATCTTTCCCTAATGTCATTGAAATTTTTGATATTATCAATGTTCATTTCCATAGTGGAAGGAAAGAAAGGTATTTGAGAAATAGTAGTAAAAGCTGAAGAATGTCAGGCGCGGTTCACACCGGGGTGGAAGTCCGCAGGATGTACTCAGAGATGAGTGGACTTGTGGAACGACCTTGGCTTCAGCTTATGTGCTGCGCCGTCTGTCTGCCGCGTGGTCGCAACTTCAGATGAAGGAGAGAAGTCCGAGTGGGAGTGAGTGCTGAATGGTGTGTCGCCGTT
>Ga0157364_1000634_pt1 | contig 25527 bp, 7 predicted proteins | sample AttsexASBM2_FD_111476 | JGI IMG/M metagenome (GOLD analysis project Ga0157364, IMG submission 111476) | Fungus gardens microbial communities from leaf cutter ant in Ribeirão Preto, State of São Paulo, Brazil - Atta sexdens ASBM2 | ecosystem: Host-associated > Fungi > Mycelium > Unclassified ... | reverse complement strand
TGGAACTCTCCTGAGAATAAAAAATGTTATACGCCAACATCATTTGTCTGTAAAGTACCAAACACAATGCGAAAGGATAGCGATAGAAATAACACGATTTTAATCTATCAGAAATTGGATATATCGGAATATAAAGTTTCCGGTAGATTGAAATCACATTATTTCTATCGCTGTCATGATTCCTTCACGTTGCTGGAACTTTATATATAATATTAGAATCTAATATCCTTATATTATAAAAAAAGAACAATCTGTTATATTGAATTTAAACGTACAATCATAAACAGATTATTATTTTGTGTTAATGTGCTGATTGATTTTGTATATTTAACATTTGAAAAGTTATAAGTACAAATATTATTATTGATCCTCGCATCTGGTGAACAGATGCCTGTCTTCATAATTGAAAATCCTAAATGAATGAAAACTGAGGAACAGATTTTATTCACAAACACAATACGTTGTAATATGACACTACATATATATTATTTTAATTAAAACTTATACTGTATGTGTGTGTGTGAGAGAGAGAGAGAGAGAGAGAAAGATGTTATAAAAGAGATCATATATACCGGTGTGTATAGTAGAACATCCGCTACAAGTTTACTAATAGTGCTCATTAGCTCGAAAAAGGAGAGAAAAGATTTTTATCACAAAAAAATAACGCGGATGCTTGTATGCTAAACGCGTTTATGCTTAGACGTATTTAATCTAGAGCCAAAAGATTTACTACCTCTCACTCGCAGGAGCTCTATTTCTCGCATATTAAGGCTCCCTATTTCTGTTGAGGAACTCAACTAGTTTTGATACGTGATATAATTAAACAGATGAATTTTGAAATTCGGTTTTTGCGTTACATTTATAATAACACTTATAATTTATAATGTAATTTTATCATATCTAAAAAATATTGTATATTTCAACTATTTAGATGTGATATCGTGACCTAAGGACTTTCGGTCGTCGAACTCGAACGCTTGATTGACGATAAATGAAAAAGCGTGTCGTATATCGCGCGCGTCTCATTACACCGTCAGCAACGTGTGGAATATTTTAAAATTTTAGATATAATCAGAATCATTAAGTGCATTGAAATGGAATAAGAAAATAGTGATTCCGTTTCTTTATAATAAATTTATAGTAATCATTAAAAATTGGAAAAACAAAGCTGATTACTTTAATGTAAAAACTGCTGCAGTAAAGAATTCTGAACTATCTGTTAATTCCCGTTGAAATCTTCAATAATGTAGAAATTAGTTTTCAAATATCCTAATCGTATATTGCCTTTCCAGATAGAAAATTTCCGGATAGAAAAGGAATTTAAAATTTCTAGCTTTTTAGCAAACAAAAAAATTTCCTACTAATTGCTCTTAATGTCTTTTTTTTTAATGCACTTGTCAATTTTTTGTCGGTTTCGAAAATAATGATCTAGCAGGAGAAGAACAGATCTAATAGGATTTTCTTTAAAACAGCACTTTAGTAACAATTTTGGATGGCAGTAATCGATCTCAGGTATTAGGCGGATCAACGATCTCTATTTACTACATTTACTAACGGAAGATTAACAATTGTGGTTCTAATACGTTATACATTTATAACTATGTGCACATATTTATAATTTCTTTATTGGTACGTGAAATAAAATTTATAAACAGTAGATTTTAATGGAAAATGTAGAGAAAGCTTAAAAGCATAGAATCTAATAAAATTCATGATTAAAAAAGTGTAATGTAATAATAAAATTTTTCAACTTTGAGATAATTATATTTATATATATAATTGTATTATATATTATAGCTGTAATTTTTGTCAAAATTGTTAATTTGTCACATTATTTAAAAAAAATCATAAAATCGTATTTGCAATTTTGAATTTGCTATTTAAATTATGTGCTTTTTAAATTATGTCGAGTTGAGAGCGATTATTTCATTTTAGTCCCTTCTATCGCTTTTCACGTAAAGTTGCAAGCTCACGATGTGCGTGTGCAGCGGAGTTTCTGTAAAGTACAGTGGAATTTCATTCTATGCTGTGAGAAGTTAGCGAGATTCTCCCCATTTTTACATTAGAGATAGAGCATTAAAAAAAAATAGTATGTATTGTATATAGAATGAGAACGTTTGCACAAACGCCAATGCAATATAATTTACTTTAACGCTGAAAATTTTTACACACAACGTCATGTACATACATGGAAGAGGAAATGAAAAAGTTACTAAAGTTAAGAAAGTTCCATTGTATATCGAATACCTCGTAATGCATCATTCCCATAGTGACAAATTCTAACGGCCAAAAATGGACTCAAGACGCTCAGGTAGATTTGGATGAAAAATTCGTTGACCATTATTCTTTCACTATGGTTGGATATTCATCCGTTAAAAATCGAGTCAAATCTCACTGATGAATATTGCTGCACATTATTGTATATAGATGCATTTTCCGTCTTTTATCTTACCTTTTTAAATCCGCATAAAAATATATTCGTCATTCAATTATTAAAAATCATTAAAAAATCAGATTGAAATATGGATCTTTTGTCGAAAACATCGTTGCATATAAAATGTAGTTTATTTAAAAATCTTTGCACAAATGTATAAAAATGAATTATATGTATATCAAATTAGATATCACATATTTTATATTTATTTTCCAGGATTAATTCTTAAACGCCTCACTACGACGGAAATAACACATATGGTTGTTATGGCATATTCAGTATGTCAACAATAATAAATGTATCTTTATTAATAAAAAAATTAATAAAAACATTATAATAGAAAAAGCATTGAAAAATATTGAAAAAAAGTCAGATATGTCATTCCAAAAAAGCATTTAAGGAGATATTAATTAATGTTATAATTTATAGAGAGTATATTTCATTTAATGTGCGATAATACGAAACAATCCATCAATTTTGACGTAAAAGGTGAATGACACATCGATAATTCTTTGAAAAAAAGTCAGTTTATCAGAATATTTATCGGTCATCATTTAATGATTGATAATCATAAAAGTATTATCAATTACATTCATCAGCTACATTTATTAGCTCAATCTTGATAATATTTATATTGAAGTATCGAGTTGTGGGCGAAATATATTTTAAATATTCTTAAATCCGAAAAAATACTTAAGAATATCGGCCTGCTTTGTCGGACAAATTTTGCGAGGTTATCGCATTTACCTCTTCGATCAGTACGCAGCAACTGCTTCCAATTGAAAGCGCATTATACGATAATCCGTTGACCGACATCATTTTTTGACGTGAGGCAATAATAATTTATCATTCGTTCAAAGACATAAGGTTCGAAGATATAAATTGTCATATTACACAATTTGACACTTATCGATAAAATAAAGAAGATAACCTTCAAAATTTAAACTTAAAAAAGCAAGCATGATTATTTGTTAACATAACATTTATCTTTTAATAAAAGTATACGTACGTATATATATATATATATATATATATATATATAATATATATATATATATAATATAATATATGAGATAATTTTTTAATAATATATCTATACGTACAAAATCTTCTGAACTTTAACTTTGTTCAATTTTATTTTAAAGAATATTAATCGTTAAAATTTGAGATTAAGAATAAAAAGTGATGTGTAACAGCAAATCTCAATTCCAATAAATCTTCGCAGCAAATAAATTAATTCGAAACTGCTCTGCAAATTATAGAGGATAACGTAATGCTTTAAAGATGTTAGTTAACTGAATTAAATATAAAAAAATCATTATATAAGTTTTATTTTCCTTCGAACAGAAAGATTGCCGCTTGTGCAGGAAGGAGATTAAGAATAGCCTCATATTTTGCGTCGTTGCTTTGTTCTCTCTCCTGAGAGCAATAGATATAAGTCCTAAACATATAGCATAGATATGGGGCTGCATATTTCCCAAAGATCTATTGAGTAAGAGGATGAATAAACTCGAGCCTCTATTCTTGAAAAGTATCGCAAACTAAGGAAATGCTATAGTATATAACGCATAATATTTCCTTAGTTTTTTGTTTGCAATACTTTTCGAGAATGAGATCCCTGGTGACTGAGAAGCTTGAGACTTTCAGTCACCAGGGATTACTAACACAACCTTGACAACCGGCGCGGAATCGCAAAGAATCTTTTGATCTACAGTGAGAGCAAAAAGTATTCGTACAAGAAAATTTGTTATAAAAAAAGTCTTATTTGTAGAAAGTAAACATTAATTAGCAATTTTATACAATGAATACATTCTGTTCTAACATAAATAAACGAACTTCGCATATATTCCTGATTTTAGAAACTAAATTTCTTATCTGTACTTTTTGAGCATTCAAATAATACAATTTTCGCTTATTTTTCAAATGACATATTTTATCATATATCGTGTTATTGTGTATAATTAATACATCATTAATTTAACATTAATAATTAATCTTTTTGATATATATAATTTTATAGAGATAATTTTAATAAGAAACATACAATGTCTATTTTATTCTTTAGGAATAAATTATTAATTAACCAACAAGAAATGATCGTCAATTAAATATAATGAATAATATTTACTTTTTAAAAATAAAATTTTGTTTTTTAAATATTTTCTCTATACGAATATTTTTTACACTCACTGTAGGTGACGAATGGACCCCTTCTTGAAAAGACCCTTAAAAGGTCCATCCGCTTTCCCAATTATTATTACTACTAATACTACTACTATTGTTACTACTACTACTACTTTATTTTCCTTACAAAACGAATAATCTATTTAAAATTTTAGTTATTATAAAGATGTTTAAGTTATAGTATATATATATTGCATTTGTCATAAAAAGAGATGTTGATTGCATAATAATTATTAAATAGAATAATTGAATGGTAAAGCTTACGTATATATAAAAAAACAATATTTGATAAACGAAACAACAAGTACGTGAATTGCCCCGTTAATAAACAGCATTGCAATAGATTCGATCAAAATGGTATTGATATGTTCAAAATTCGTTACTGAAAGGTCATCATGCTGTTGAAACAACTCGATAAACGCGACTGATTGTTACAATCGAACGAGGTGAATTGCGTAGGATCGAAATACAATGCCGTTTACAAATGCTATGTCACGTTATCGGCAAATCAAAGTACAAAGTGTACAAAGTGTAGGTGCAAAGGGGAGTTAGCGTACACTTTATCAAACTGATGTTCATTAAAATTTTAGTAAAGCAATTATTGTCGCGCCCGTGTGTGATTGGCTCGGTGCAACGTTCTTTTTAACATGAAGAATAATGAACGATAACCCGACTAGCCTCAAAATTTTACCGCACAAGTTGAATGATATTTCATTTCAAAGACATGATTGAACTTTTTGATACAATCTCTTACAAAAAACTCAAACAATTTTCCATGTATAATCGATACACTAGCCACGATTGAGAAACATAAAGTTCACTCGAATTAGAAGTGTGTTGACATTTGACTGATCAAATATGAATCTAAACCTATACAAATAAGTTGTCTTAATTGCTGCTTATTAATCTGTCAATGACGCTTCAGATAGTGATTTATACTTACATGCAAAATAAGACATTGAAATACTGAATTTTAATAACTAGAGTGCTCATTATAATGCTCAGATAAAAAAATTATTATTAGCAAAAAAGTGTTAATCAGAGATAATACATCACATCACTTTCATTTTTAATCAATTATTAAAGCGTTTTAGAAATTGAGCTGAAAGACAAGCAATAAAAATATCTTATACTTTCTATCAAAATCGTAAACACATGCAAAATAATAGACTCTATTATACGAGCAAGTTGTGAAATTTAATCGATGTCGGCTCGTGAGAAAAATATTCAAATAAATCAGACGCACGCGTAAGGCTGTTGTGATCAAGGCCATTGCGATCAATGATCCTTCTGCGAAGTGAATTAGCGAATGTCTCGATCTCGACTCATCATCAATTACAGCGTCTGTCTTTACGTGTTTTAATACACGTGTTGACCATCCATGACCTCATGTTTTAGCTAAACAATTTCGTCTATCTTATCGTCTGCTAATCTATCTAATATTCATTTATAACACGCTTGCCGAAATACAAAATAAAATCTAAAAAAGAAAAAGTTGGTTTTAAAAAATTGTTATATTTTTTATAATAACCAAATGATCTCCTATGAAACTCATACTCCTTCCATTTTTGCTACAATTTATAATTGATAAAAAGAGGAAAAAGAAATAACAGTCCAACCTCCCAAAGATGACTTAGATTTATAAAATGTCTTTTACACAATAAGATGTTTCTTATAATAGTTTCTGTAATGCCGAAGCGATAGAATATCTATTTTTTCTTTATATAGCAATTATTCGGAAAGCATTGATTTTATATAATCGACAATAGAGGATAGGTATAAATTATAATTGAAAAATAATAATCGCGTGCGGAAAAAGATTCTTAGAGTTATAAACAAATTTTTTTTCCTTTTTCTTGTTGTGTTTCATCTCATATATTGTCAAGCATATAATAAATCAGGCAGAGGACAAGATAGATGAAATTGTTCAGATAAAACATACGAGGTTACGAAGGTGTTCTAAACTTGACATGTATTCTAAAGATAGAAATTGCAGCCGTAATTGAACAATAAAATTAGAATTGTATATAGATTTACAAGATTCTTACTTCGAGTAGAGGATGTCAGATGTCCGGAATTTCCGGAAGAATTCCGAAATTCGGATCCTTGCTTTATATAAATCATTATGACAATAAGCCTGTTCTTTTTAGTTGAACTTTTTAAATGATTCATTTTTTCTCTTTTTCTCTCCAATGTGAAGATAAAAAAAAGAAAGATGAACAGTGTAAGCAACGTTAATTAAAAAGAACAGACTTATTAAGAACAGACATTGTTACATTGTCTCGCATAGATTTTGTACATAGTAACAAAGTTGAGCGAGACAATATAATGATATTGATGACGTTACCATCATCAACACTAAATTTTGGAAGTGAAATTTTCATTCTTAGAGAAAAATCCAAACTACAAATGCGAGTCAATTTTCAATCTATGTGGAGAATAAATAATTTTACTTTTCGAAGAGAGAGACTGAAATTTCATTCTAATAAATGTTAAGTTTAACCTCCCTAATCTAAAAATTATTAGGTTCTTTCGACGTGTTTTTGCACAAAATGAATATGACAGAAAAAAACATCGCTTGTCTCACGAAGCGAGATATTAATCATTAAAGTTGACTTTTTGAGTTAAAAAATTTATTCCTAAAAGAATGAAGTGAAGTTTACTCTTTGCCAGACTGGCGCAACTATCATTTTTCTTGGAGTAAAATTTCACTTCCAAAAATTTAGACTGAATGAGTTACAGAATCACAACTCAGGTCGCGTATGCAGTAATTGAAATTTTTTGTCCCGAAAATACACAATTTTAACAAAATCCCAGGATTCATCTTATATTCTTATGATCGCAATCATCGACACTTACAAAAGATTTAATTAAAAATACGAAATTATATGATTCATACAGCGTATTTACGAGCGCATTCACAGCACTGTATTGTGTTTTGTGCGTTTTGACATCACTACCATACTGCCCACTTATAGATTTAAAAAAATCGTATCCATGGATTTAATTAAATCAAAATTACAGATTCGCATTAATTACGAAGTCTCGTTCAGACATTTTATTACTTTTGAATAACTCCGATTGGTAATAAATTAATAAAATTAGCTGTTTAATGATAAATACAAAATATAGTTGAGTAGATTGACAAATAAATAAATAATTAAATAATTTATCGAAAGAGTTTTTCTTTAAGTTATTTTCTGAATTTAATTTTGTTTAGAAATCTTGTTTAAAAATTAAGATGTATAATTCTCTTAAAAAATTTTTTTTCTAAATAATTCTAAAAAGATTTTGAAGAAAATTATCATATCCTAGTTTTTATCATTAAAACACATTTCAAAATTTGAAAGATTGCGTTCGATTAAAATTGAAGAGTAATTTGTTCATAATTCTGACCTATCTAGGAATTTCTTATAGCGGGAAAAATTATATCCACTGGAAAAATTATTGCAACACGAGAAAAATTATTGCACACAATTAAATGCAAATCAAGTTACATATTTCCAGTATTAATAAATAAATAACTTAACTCTTTTAATTACATATTCTTTGTTCACGATAACTTCATAATGTTAAAAGGATTAAATTACAATATTTATTAACTGAAAATATGTAAACCAATTTGCACTCAATTGCATTGAACCTAGAAAAAAAACATGACCAAAATACGTCCCCCTCGAAACTCTTCTACTTTTATTTAAAACATTTTTTATAACATCAAAAATAAATGAGATATTTCAGATGATCGATTTAAGTGGACCACCCTGTATATGAATGACGACAACAATTGGCCTCTATATTGCAGGTATATAGCAGAGCTTTTCAACTTAGGCACGGCGGCATTTTACATTATGAAATCCTTCTTCCTTCTTCCTCCAATTAGATTTCTGACTTACAGAGGCGGATCACAGTACCATGTATGGTATTGTGATCTCTTGAGATCAGAAACCTGAAGAAAATGGGAAAAGAAGGAAAAGGGATATCATAACATAAATAATATAAATTGAATATAGAACTGACTATGAATAATGGTCTTTAGAGCTCTATGAGAAAAAAATAAACAATTTTTGTCTCTTGCTTTTTTCTATAAAATTGATAGTACTTAAGTAAAAAATTATTGAAAATCAATATTCGGCAATATTTAATAATTAACATCCTGATTAATTGTTACAAAAATTGCAAAATGATAAAGAACTTTTCGACTCAGTTTAGTCTGCTCTACAGCATACGAAATATTTGGCGATTATTCTAGGACATCCTGTAGATATTTCACTGAATATTTAAATACGGCAAAATAAAATTTTATTTCTAACAAATAAATTATTTATTTTATTTCTTTAACAATTAATGAAATATATTTCAGAAACATATATTTCGTCGTCACATCAAATTTTTTCATAATTAATAAATATCAAAAAAAACATCATGAGTTACATTTGCTTCGTAATGTAATTCTTCGATATTTTTCTCTCGATGCACGAGTATTTTTGAATGTCACCAAAAAGGCCCTACAATAGAAAAAAAATGGTGTCTTCAACAAAACTATTTAGTTGAAGTATTTTTTGACAGCAACTAAATATTTTATTTATACGTATAACAAAAAATTTAAGTGGTCCTGCTATTTTTTTCAAATATTTGTTTATTTCAACTAGACAGTTAATTAGTATAAACAAATATTTTTGTTCAGTTCATTTTAAATTTCATCAAAATAACCTAGTGTTACACTATTACACTCGGAAAAATGTTCATAAATCAAAATTTTACTGTAATATAATAAAATATTTGACTGAAATATACAAAAATGTTTTAGTTATACTAACTAAATTCTTTAATTAGTATAAATATTTTTATTTACAAAATTAAAATGTGTATTGAATAGAAGCAATTAAATTTTTTATTGTATAATAAACACAATATTTGATTGTTATTGAAAAATGCCAATTTTGCTAATGGTAATTAAATTTCTTTCTTAGTATAAAATTTTAGAAAAATGAAACAAGAAAATTTGGGTGAAACGGACACGCGTTAAAAATTAAAGATAACAAGTAATACAGTGTTGCTCGCGGTAATATGTAATTTCGTTGAATGAACCTCGTTTTTCTCACTGCGAAATATGGTCGCAATTCGTATGTGTGGGTAAAAGATCCCTTCATTTCCTTCTTTTGGTCACTGTGAATGGTTGTGGCCAATCGCATGTGGTCCAAAGGAACACTTCCGTGAGAATACATATGCACCACGCTCACCATTTTTCTTTCGCAAACGAGATATATTTTCTTTGTGGCTCGTTCAAACAAAGTTCATGAAGGAGACGATATATTGCGAGCACGTGTACTACGTGCGCGTACGTAACAGTCGAGATAATGGCGGGTGAAGGACCGAGCAATACGTTGGATGGACTGCTTGTCGGTCGTCTGTCACTGACCACTGCCAACGGGTCAATGAACTGATCCGTTCGTAACCGAAATTTTCAAGCCGCAATTCGTATGGGCCCTCACATCGTTAGAGATTGTCCTTTTTCTCTTCTCTTCGATCATTAATCTCGAATGATTTATTCATTCAGGGATGAATGGAATTCCTTGCGGTGCACCGGTGAATGAATGACTGAAAACTTTCGAAATACCTAGATATTTCGTGGACTCTACCTTTCTAGGTAGAGTAATAAAGTCATTCGAAATTATCGTTTAGAGTATATAATAATAATAATAAAATTTTCTTCATTAATTGAAAACCATTCAAACGTTTTATAATAAAATTAATCAACTGATAGGAATTCATTGAAGATAATGTTTGTTATAAAAGAAAGAATTACGTTTAATATTAATAGTATTTCTACAAATTACAAATTTTTTCATTTTTTTAAGATTCTACAGCTTCAGATTCTTCTACAGATTTCTTTTCAAGATCTATATTTCTTTTAGAATGTCAGTTGTGTAAGAAATGTTATCTACTGATTCCTTTTATCTTCACAAGGTATTTCTAGTCCTTTCTATCGGTAGTATACTTTGCGGTTGTGCAATGTTTTTAATAATATTGAAACGAACCTTTCTAATATACTTTTTAAATTATGATGATATATTCTTTTTCGGAATAACATTGTATAAAATTCTTAATTGTAAGCTTTCTCTCTTTCTGCGCCTATACCGTAATATTCAATAAGCACAAGTTTCGCGGTAATAAATTTCAAAAATTCGAAAGATAAAGATGCATAGATGTTTTTGTTTCAACTCAAATTGTTAAACAGCTGTTGCTATATTTATGCAAGAAAATATGCTTACGTTGACAATCATTTCTTTGTTCTTCGCACGTAGTGCATTACACCTGTCAATAATGGGTCAAGTTATGTAAGACATGTGTTTCGATTCGCATTATCGATGGTTATTGCAAATTGTCAAACTTACAGTTGATCGCTGACGTTGCGTATCAAAATCGCATCGACCAGCAATATATATACCCAAATCGCATTAACTGCATTCCTATAATCCTCTCTCAACGAAACATGAAATTGTCGCAACGATCAAATTGTTGCAACAATCATGCAACAAAACATGGCGAAATAATTGCAATGCCAATCATGATGCATTAAAAATTTGTCAGAATTTGGACGGAATTTGCCACGGAATATAGATTTTCAAAAAACTTTTGAATAGACATATTCTGGATTTCCAAAGGAATAGTCGTTTACTCGGTGGTTAAGATGCTCGACAATTATACGTATAAATATCAAATGATTCTTCATTTTCATTTTAAACTTTTACTACTGAAATTCAATATTACACGAGCGATTGCATCATTATGCGATAATATCGGTTACCAATCCCAAAATGATCACGTTTAATTGTGTATAAATTTGTGAGATAATATAGAATTGAGAAACCGAGAGATATTCTGAATCAAAAACTCATTGATCCGCTAAGTAATGCCGAAAACCAGTAATCATTGAACGCGATATTTAGGTAAAATAACGGCATCGCAACGATCTGGCTCGTAAACAAACTTCTCGATGACATATCATATATGTCTTTCCACTCTTATAATATATATTTATGCTATTATGAATACGCTATATTTGTACATACTATTCTCGGTTTTTTCTGTCAATATTGTCGATATTGTGCAAAATTATAAAATACGAGCGACAAAAACACGGAGAGAACAATTTTGTTGAAATATCTAAAAATTGAAGTAGATCTGAAAATAATTTTGTTGAACTATCAAAATAATTACACAGAAATCCCAAGCATGTTGCAAAAAGTTTTGACATTCTAACAATCAATTTAATCTTACATAATTATTTTGATATTCTAATAAAATTATTCTCAGATCTTGTAGCTAGCTAAATTTTTAGATATACTTCAGTAAAACTGTCCTTTCAGAGGAGAAATGGCAAATCTCTCATAGTCCGAAGATCGACACGCAAAAATGTTTCTTTGTTCTCATGTAGATTATATACAGGATGATTTTTAACATATTTCGTCACCCATCACATCATGAATAGGTAGAGTGAATCGAATTGAGTCGAAAAGTTCTCTATCATTTTACACTTTTCGCAATAGTTAACGAAATATTAATTATTAAAAATTGCTAAAAAATTACTAAAAATTATTGGTCTTGAATAATTTTTTACTCAAATACTTTATAGAAAAATTTATTTTCTTCTCATAAAGTTCTGAGAATTTTTTCAGAAATTTTTCAGAATTTTTTAATATATATATTTTCTTATGTTGGTAAAAATAAGAAAATACAGAATTAAAAAGTTGATAAAAAATTCTGAAAAAATTTTTAAAGAAGAAAATCTAGAGAAGAAAATAAATGATTTTTGTCTCTTGCAGTTTTTGTGTAAAGTTGATAATATTTGAATAAAAAATTATTCAAGACCAATATTTGGCAATTTTTAGTAATTAATATTTCGTTAACTATTGCGTAAACTGCAAAATGGTAGATGACTTTTCGATTCAGTTCGATTCACTCTATCTATTCATGATGTGATGGGTGACGAAATATGTTAAAATCACCCTGTAGAATCATTTATCAGTCTTTGTTCATGTGTTGAGTCTTGAATAGGCAAATCAGCAGAGACCCAGATAATACTAATTAAAACGAAAGATATCTTTAAGACGATTTTATATTATCTGAATTCCTTTGTTTGCTTAAGGATCCATACGTAAACATGTATTGATAAATAATTCTATATCATTGCTGACAACTTGCAAATCATCATCAATAAGTATCTGTATTTCATTTTACTACTGAACCTGCTATTCTGTTTTCTTCACATCGGAGAGATCTTACTGTTTAAGAACAAATAATTTCTGTATATTTTCGCAAACTTTGTCAATAATTCTGAACAAGATATATTGAAGAGTTTTGCGAGAAGTCGCAAAATGATGATACGTGATGAATAACGACGGTGCTTTCACACACGCATGGTTCATTATCGTGAGGTGAATGACCGGCAAAGTGGCATAAATGCCGCACGCGGATCGGCTAGGAGTCACTGACGGGGCTTCGTCCTTCATTTATGAGCGACAAGTCTCGTAGCCGACTGACCGAAAGCTCCGAATTCGGCTGGCCGGTCGCTGTCGACAACGACGAGAAGATACGCCTCGCGCACTTAATTCAGCGAGGTCGACGAACTCGCTTCTTGCAAAGGCCACCTTAGGGCGTCCGCTTCAGATCCGTCTCGAGGTGCATCGCACAACATTTTTCGGTACACTTTAACGCCCCGGAGAACACGCTCTCGCCGTATTACTCCCGATTCGAATCCCGCTACGGCTACAGATCGTTCGCTGGCCGACTGCCTCCGGAATCAACGGCGGAGGAAATCAAGCTTGAGAAACGTCAAAAAACGAGCTGCACGATGAAAAGTACATATGACTTGACATTCGTTACTTCGGGGAGTACCACGATAATATTTCCAACCCATCAATGCAGATCCGTTTACTTGGTCAAGAAATTGATAAAGAATGAAAGACGAGAAATGAAGATTTACATCGGGCGCGTACAGAAGTCCAGTTTATCGATGTCAATGATCAATCGAATTCGCAATTTGAGTTCAAGAACCTCTTGGAGGTCTGACATGCAGAATTTGTAGGATGTCGTGTACGACAGCCGGCATCCAGGCATCTTGTCGATCTATCTTATATAAATAGAATTTTGATGGGGACAATTTAGACTAGTTTTTATCTCTATAACACTACTTTCATCCTGTTCTTGCAGCGACAAGTTTACAGACGAGGTGAATGACCTGAATTGGGTGAAATGAATTAAAGAGAGAGAAAGAAACAGAGAGAGAAAGAGAGAAAGGAGAAAAGAAAGACATCGAGAGGATCACAGCTGCGATATCAACTAATTGATTAACATTGTCAATTGAGTTCAAAGGACGCTCACGAAATAATAATTGCCAATTCAAATATATATAAAAGTATGTCCACACTTGCGTCGTATCATCATAGAGTATCACGCTCACATATCATGATACAAATACGCCATTTTATATGATGATACGCTAAGGCCTTGTTTTCATATTCTGTATCTATATCTTTTCTTTTCTTTTTCATTTATGTTAATATGTTTGTATCAGTTCGACATTACCTGCTATAAAGACAATGATTGCATTCAGCAGAGAAAGCAGCTTTGCAACTGTTGTAAAATTCTTTAATATGATTTATATGTTTAGAGAACTATAAAGATCCGAAAGCAAGAATCAATCATATTGAAGAATTTTGCAATAGTTGTAATTGTTGCAAAGCATCTTTCTTTGCAATTGTTATAAAATTCTTCAACATTGGTTCTTGCTTTCTGCAGAAACGCCGCGTCCTGACCGCGTCCTGACATGATCCGTATCATTTTTGAATGTTTTGGCGAAATCAACTTCAAGTGAATCATGATCGTATTGTATTTGTGTATCAAAATAATATGTATAAATACGATACACAGACACGTGCCGTAGCGCCTCGTTCACCGATCACGATATGCGATCATGATACGATAATATGATATGACAAGTGTGGACTTACCTTAATCGAAGGAAATCAATGAGTGACAAGTTAATAAAGTGAAAAATCAATAGTGATGATTGATTGAATCAATTTCAACAGGATAAACGATCCATCTTATTTTAAGAACATTATTTCTAGATTTTTCAATTTATGCATAAATTCATTACCGTTATAATTGTTTTATCATGCTTGTTGTTGAAAACAAGTTATTTACAAATATCTCAGAACGTTGTTATTTTCATATAATTGTATTATCATGAGACCAAAATATGTTTTATTTCATTTAAAAAATTGTTATAATATTATATTTGGATTTTGTTCAATGCATAAAAAATATATAACAAATATATATGAATGTTAATTTAGAAAGCTCTGCGAATAAACGCGAATATATAAATAATTTTTACGTAAATCATAAGGAAAGATTGAAAAATCACAATAATATAATATTTATACTTGTATCAATTTGATTTAGGAGCAACCGCTAAATAAAATAATATATGCGAGTAACTTTATGTCTTAGTATTCGACATTTTCCACAATTTTTTATATTTTCTCTTTTCCATATAAGATTTAAAGAACAATGATCAGTTAATTGAAAAGATAAAAACGATTCTGTAGGCTGTGCAAGAGAAACATTAGCCAAAAGGGCGCATATGAACGTTTTCCAGCAAGGACACAGTGTAACCAATAGGTCTGCTCTTTTGTGACTAAATTATACTTTTGAAACTTAAAGTGAGATATAAGTATGTTTGATATTTATCTAAATCGAGAAAGAGAGTTGTAGTGCAGTCTAGGGCTACAAAAAACAGACCTATTGGTTACATTGTGTCCTTGCTGGAAAACATCCATCATGTGATGCGCCCTTTTGTGCACGGATAGAAAAACAGACCGAAAGAATTATTACATCCTTAATATCTATATGTGTTGAACAGCGTCCTTGCTGAAAAACGTCTCATAATTGTATCCCTCCCTCTACTTTCGTAGTTTTCCTAAAGCGAAGGAATTTGATCTCGATATAACTCTGTTGTACTACGCAGTTCATACTCGTTTGAAGAGATCGGTGGCACTCGAATGCGATGAAGCAATACGTTTATGCATTGTGTTACGTAAAAAAAATCGATATGGCACGATTTAATTATTAACTCTATTTGAAATGAATATCGACAACTTTATATAAACATTGCATAATTCTTTTAGTTGAATATATAATTTTAGAGACGGTTTATTAAAATATAAATGGGTAATTCATTCCTCAATTCCAATATATCTTAAGATATACTCCTAAAGAATCAAAAAAATGTTCACTTTTGATGAACTTTTGTAAAAATTATATTAGTTAAAATTTTACTCAAACTGGGATCAATATCTTACAAGTACATATAGCGAATGTTACATAAAATTTTTAATTAATGATTTGATTTAAAATTTGATTAAAATAAACAAATAGCACTGGCACCAATAGCGGTTTACGGTAATATCTTAATTTTCATACTTCACTCATAATTTATTTGAAACAAAAAATTCAACAAATTCTTCAAATGTTTTACTAAATCTAATCTCTACTTGTACCCGATTTTAGACATTCGTAATTTTGACGAAATGATATAGACTTTTGAATTTAAAAGGTGGTACAATTTTTCATTAAAAAATCATTTTTAATTATAAAGAAAAACTATAGTTCTAAAAAATTAATTACTATGAAAAACATCAGATTTATTAACATATTTTTCAAGAATTTTTGAGTTTCTTTTTTCAGATAATAAATTGGTTGCCATAGAACATTATTACAATTGTTATTAACAGTTGTGTCGACACTATTTGTTAATATTTTCAATTAAAAGTTTTATGTAACACTCACTAATATACGTGTAAGATATTGATCAGAACCTTGTTTTTCTAAAAAAGTGAATAGTTTTCGCAAAAAAAATTCGTAAAAATAGACTTCTTTTCGAATATGTCCTCTTTTAAGTTTCATTTCATTATAACAATTACGCATCTCACAAATTCTTATTTGAACAACTGTTTCTTCTCTAAATGAAATCGCGGATATTTATATCGTTGTCTCGTAAAATTGCAGCAAATAAAAATGACAAAAAACAATAGAATAGCCTTAATTAGATAAATAGTTCAGAATTTACAGATCGTAAATTGACGGTGGCTGGTTGGACGTTGAAAAAATATGGGCCCGGAAACAGAGACAGTACAGTGCTCCTGCGATGGAGAGGTCCGACCATCGGGGCACGCGTTCGAGTCACGTGCCCCTCGCGAGAGGCGTGCGAGCACTTTAGGGGCGCGTACTCACACATGAAATGTCGCTCGTGAGCGTACGGCGCGGTGGCAGCGAAAGGCCAGCACCGCAGCACCGCAGCACCGAGAAAGACTGGCGTCGATGCGGCTGAACTAGACAGAGGGCAATGCACCTGCGACAATAACAACACAACGTGGCAACTATAAGGGGAGCCGCGTGACAAACCGCTCACGCCACGATCGTTCATGCCATTCAGACCGTGATCGTCGATCCTTACGCGCCCTCCTCCCTCTTTCTTCCAACATAAAGCCTCCCGAGCCTCTCGCGATAAATCATTCACATCACGCCGGATTCCTAACCTGGGAGATTCCTAACTTTTGTGTCGCATGAATGACGCACAGTTGCAAAAGGAACGGTAATAATTGGGGATGTCACTTCCAAAGTGTCTATTTTTGTCATCCATTATGCTGTAACCGTATTAAATTTACATAATGCGTATATATGACGTTTGTTTTATCCCATAGAATGTCATGTTAATTATAGCTAATACAATGAGTAATTGAGACTTACATTGTAATTTTATCAGATACGCGAAGCCTTTTGTTTTCTCTTCAGTATTCTTAGTTATGCTTTGCGGCAATCTCTCATTATTAACAGATTAGTTAATCACATAATCGTGGATCTAGTCTCTCTGCGTCTAATATGGAGTAGGTTAACGGGTGTAAATGACTGGTATAAACATTGGTTTATGCTTTATTAGCGAATGTTAAAGTTAGCGCGCTCGTATTATATTTCTTTCTATGGACAGCACGTACTCGTTACCACATGTAATGATCGAGAGTACCGTAATATCCGTTATACACAGCAATGCATCGACTCTTGACATTCCCCGTAATCGCCGGCCACAATTTGGAACCAATCATAAGCGAAGAACATTTGTAAACACAATTGTGTTGAACTTCAATTTAAAGTGTACCATTCGTAAACCGATAAACAAAGTAAAAAAAATTGAAAAAAAGCATTTAAGCAATAGATATTTTATTAACAAAATTACACAATAAAATACGGCATTTATATCTGCGTTCAACTATTAACTTACTTGAGATAAATATTTGCTATTGCTATGAAACTATTTATAATTTATATATCGTAATTATATTACTAAAAAATATTTATAAATAAAATTTATTTAAAATTTCATTCATTTAAAACAGTTCATTACAACTTTTAAATTATATATATAGGTCGATAAAACATTATGATGAAAGCAATAAATGACAGAAAATACCAAATTAAGATTCCGCTTTATTGTTAATTTTTTTCTTTAATACGCCCGTAAATTTCTTTTTTATGTAGGCATGACGAATGAGAAGAAAAAAAAAAATCTCTTGTGCATGTTCCGCCTTAGTAAGGCGAATTAAATCGGCGAGCGGTCAATGCTCGACTGACCCCAACAACAGTAAAAGTGACAAACGTGGTCCGTTCGTCGAAGCCAGCCGAGAACTCAATTCTTGGATTCCATTCTCTCCGCTTATTCTCGTCTACACACCGAACGGCACTCGATGCACCGTGCACCGTTTTACGGGTTTTCATTCATTTCTCAACTTTAGTGCACTTGCTGAGTCAATTTATTCAAACAATAATTAACAATTTATATTAACAATTAATCTTAAAGGTTTGGCAACAGAAGAATAAGTGGGCCAAAGAGAAAAAGGGGGATCGCATTCTATAGATAATACTTACACTACAAGAAATAAGAAATTATTAATTTCCATTCTCCAAAAAAAGGCAATTTTTAAAAAAGTGTAACTTCTTTAAAAATGATCATAATGAGATGATTTAAAAAGCATTTTAAAGCATGAAGTCTCTACTTTTCAAAGCAATAATTTAGACAACAATATAACTGATTTTTTTAGCTAATGTATGGATACAACTGGAGATTCAAATCTCTAGTCAAATCTTGAAATTTTTTACGGACTTTTGTAAAGTTAAAGTTTGCGAATTAAAAATTATACACAAACGCAGTTTGAAGCTTTCGAAAGAAAAAGTGAATCTTTAATTTTTCTTTTTAAACTTTAAAATGCTTATTATCTCATTATCATTTTTTGCGTAACTTTTATTAATTGTCTATTTTAAAGGACAGAACAGACGATCTTTTAATTTTTGGTAGTTTACATAGTCAGAAAAATATCAGATTTTATTTAATTAATAAATTTTGTAATATGTAGTAAATTGATATTAATCATGCAAAATATGTTGATAAAAATAATCATCTGATAAAATTGTCACTGAATAATGAAAATACATGAATATGAACACTGAATACGCAAAATACAATATATGGAAATATTGAATATGCAAAAATCAGTTATCTCAATAAATTTGAAAGCTTCTGTAGTACGCATTTTGTCGTTTAGTACACGAACGGACAGCCGCGTTATTTCGTATTTTTAGGCGAGAACTAGAAACTGGAAAATATAACCGCAGTTATATCCAACGAATGGTCTCTCTGAGAAAATAAATATTCAAGTAGAAGAAACGCGCGCCATAACGACGAGGCCGTGTTGCAAAACTAGAACAGGAAAACCCGACGTGGAAAATTGTCGTAAGAACGACAGGACGAGTGCGGTGCGGCACTATAAGGGGACAGCGGACTTGAGAATAGAATTGATGATTGGCGGGGTGATTGGCAGAGATTGGCAACGAGATCGAAATGTCAACGAGAGTCTCGCGAACAGGAAATCTCGTACGTATCTCACGAGGAAATGCTCGTGTCTCTTTCGTCAGGGGCGCATCCACCCTCTCGCGAATCGAATCGAGTTTTCATAGCTTTCAATTGCCGTCCTTCACTTGTATTTCGTTAAAATTACAAAGCGAGAGAATGTGGATAAGCTACAAAAGAGAAGTCGATCTGGTGTCAAATGGCGTTTTCTGAGAGAATACTCCATGTATTTTGCACCCTATGTATACAACCTGATTCTAACATTTATAACCAGATATAAATTCTATATGTTACTCAGCAAACAACTAGCAGTTACATAATCAATGGTATAATTTCACACTCAATGCATGTAGGTACCTGTTATGAACATGTGAAATATTACATTTATGTGTTGAGTGTGAAATTATATGTTATGTTACTATTAATTGGTGTTTACTGGATATTTAAAGAGTGATATTGTGATAATAATAGATAAACTAATTTTGTTATATCAACTAGTAATCATCGAACGTAAAGGAAAAACTGTAAGTACAGTTTTTTTACGTTGAGTAAAATCGAAACTTCTTGGTACGTTGACAGCAGAAAAAGCGGAATTTTTCTGGCTAAACTAAAGAAATCGATCAGCGGTCTTAGATTAGAGAACCGATCCGCTCCTGTGACCAGTTGTTACACCGATCGATCGGTATGCGACGTACTGCGCACTGGCTCTTACGATCGCACGATCCGAACCTTCGAAAGGACATTGACCCGCAGGTACTGTGTACCAAGTGTTGTATGCACACGTATGCATTGTGCGTGAGCTGGTGACGCAGAAGAGAGACAAGTACTAAATAATCGAACTAATTAATAGCGTTGCAACTATCCTACAAATTATCAGCGTAATATTTAATTATCTGATTACAAGACTCACCGAGAATTGATCTTCTTTTCTCCCTTTTGACGCTTTACTTATTACATTCAATTATCCAATTAACATTATCCAATTAAAAGTAACGCAACTTTTTCAATATTATAAATCATAATAAGCTAATACTAGACGAATACTTTACGATGTGTAAAAAAATATTAATAAAATATTAATAAAAATTAGATTCAATACAATAGACGTTTCGACTTTTGATTTAAGTCCTTTTCAATATAAAATTAATAAAATTAACAAAAAAAACTGTTGAGTATTAATGAACATGGTAAAGCTGTGAAAAATATAAAATTGATGCATTATTAAGACAAAAACATCGTGAACATATGTCTAGAAGTAAAAACTTGTTGAATGTTTAATATTTGATAGAATATTTAATTGAATCGAAAAAAAATTGAAATTAAACATTATAAAACTATCGTAGTCTATCTACGATACGAAACAATTAAAAGCTTATATTAATAATAAAATAATGATGACATAACAGAAAATGCAAAATGCAATATAAAAAGTATATATAATATAAACTGTAATGAACTTGTAAGAAATAAATAAGCGTGTTTAAATCAAAATTAATAAATTAAATATAGAATCATCAAGTTGTAAAAGGGATACAATATAACGGATTTGAAGGAATTATTTTTGTAATTTCACATTTACATTTTTGTAATTTCAATAACGTAACTGTTATGTAATCATGTGTAACTGTTAATATAACATATGTTAAATTATATGTTAAATTATATTTACATTATTGAAAAAATGCGAAATTATAACATTAATGTTGTTACTTTTAGTTGGTATTTACTGAGAACCGCTATAATTACAAACGTACAGCAGATATTTTCTCGGGCAATAAAAGTATTTCTTGAAAAGATTCAAAGAAACACACCGATTTACATTTGATCTTCGATACGGTTCAACGAGAATTGCCATTTTTACACTCGTCATATAATTATACCTGTTGAATATTTATCGTTGCAATGTGCGTCGTTAATTCATTCCCAGTGTCAACGGTGATTGACTTGAGAAATGCGATCGCGATTAGATGATATGTTAATAACGGACAATGCTTATAGAACATCGATGAGGTCTCCGACCTCGATCATTTTACGCAGTTCTCGCGTATTGGCGCAAAACACAGGTCATCTCCCTTGTCGGCTGATTTCATCGTCATCGTCTTCTGTCTGCTCATTCGCATAATAAAACGATTCGTTCCACCTCGCCCGCCACGATTCTTCCGCTCACCTTTCGATTGCGCCGACGATCGTATGACAGCGCGCTAATACGCGAAAAGGATCGCTATCGCGGAAACATGAGACGAATAGGAAGCAAAGCAAAATGCATTACATTTGGGTAGTTGCGTTTCTACATGCGCTCAGCTTAACACGAGCTTCGATTCGCACGGATTCGCTGAATTTGGAATCGGCATCGACGCGCGTTTCCATGTGAAAAAGAGACATCGCGTGCGCGTCAGCTGCTTTAAATGTCAGAACTCGATCTGACGCACGCGCGAAACAGTAGATTCTGTCGCCGAGATTTCGGACCCGTGATTTTCAATGAAATAAAAAGTTACTATGCTTGCTATATTGCGCGCCGTCTGTATGAATACAAAATTAATGTTTCGTCGTACAACTCATCTGAAAAGACCGATTCAGGCTTTTTTCTTATCGCGCATTCTTTTGCTTTTATTTTTAAAAATCTTATCTTTTCATCAGGTTTCTTTATCTGTTTTTTTTTTGTTTCAAATTACCTCTGTGTTATAAACAATTCGACCATGAACTCGATGAATGACCGATAAGGAGTTCAACAAGGAGTTTTAAAATTAACTTGATTTGAAAATGCTTACTTTAATTGTGATCTTTAAATATTAGACAAGTTTTGTGACCTTCTAACTTTTGTTTTTGTATCAGAAACATTTGTCATCATCTTGAAAAGCTACAATATAAAAAATATAGATGTTATTTATTGTACTTATTAATTACATATATTTTAATTTATTATAAAAAATAATATCGTATAGAAGAATCAAAAAACTTCTTCAAAAATGTGAAATACAGTTCAAAATTGAACGCATTTATATGCATATAATAAAGATTCAAATGCTAATAACGCTAAAGTATAATATTATATGAAATATAAAATATCGTAAAATTGATGTTACAAATCTATATAATAAAGTATGAAATATCTAATGCATTACAATGATATATCTCTATTAGCATCATAAATTAAAATCGCGGACCAAGCGATTGCATCGTAATTTGTGAAAGAACGACAGCGTTTGCAATGATTCATTAATGATTCATTAATGATTTATTAATCATATCATCCTTTGACGCATGTAATTACGCATGTTGAAACTTGACGAAGCATCAAATGCTCTGCGTAATTCGCCATTAAATTCCGTCTATACGAAATACGAGGCGATTCTAGTTGCGTCACCAGTTAACAGATATAGAATCACTGTCACTCTCAGTGTAAACGGTAGTAAACACAGGTCGTAGCCCTCTTCCTCTCTTTTAACACCTCTCCCACCCTTTCCTTCCATCTCTCTCTGTTTCTCTCACCTCACCGTCCGAGATCACTTTCATTGGCAGGAATTGAACAACAAAGTCCATTACGGTATCTTATCAGCTTCTAGGAATCGCAGCGATTCGCACGTAGCAATTAAATCACATACGAGGATCTCGATTTTTGAATGAATCTAAATTTATTGCTGCCATACATTATGGATGGCAATGACGAATTTTTGCACGAGTAAGTGTTTTCAGAAAAAAAATGCATATATAAGTAAAAATAACGAAAGTTGCGACTCATATGCACGAAAACTGATGTGTTATCGAGAAACGATATACGAGAATCACGCTCGTTAGTTCGCAGATTATTTTCCCGTGAGAAAATGAAGTTAATTTTTCAATCCGATTTAAGCTTTCGAGAAAGCAAGGTTAAAATAAGATCAACATCGTGCTCTCAGCGCTCTTTCTTCATCACAGGAATTATTACAGGCATTGTTTAACCATTTAAATAACTATTAAGAATTGATAAATATAAAAACTTTGTCTCTCATATTTACATTATATATATTTATATCATGATGCGATACAAATGTGACATAAATTCATATTCAACAATAAAATATATATATATATATGTTATAAATATGTTCCTATTTTTCAATAAATAAATAATTATACATTTCTTTAAATAAATTATACTAATTTTATTCATATTTCTATCTTATGTTCTGATTTTATGACTATGACTGCTCATTGCAATCTGTTCATTTATAAATAAATTCATTTATAATAAAAGACGCTGCCTTGTTATGCATTGTATAATTTAATATATAACGTAAAATTACAAAGCTAACTTTATGTGCATTAATCTGCGTAATTTTTGCTACAATTAGTACTATTGGATTTAATCTATCAGCAATTACAGTTGCGATATTAATTGTGCGAAGAGCGAAAAATTTGCGTTCGTGCGCAAAGCGATTGATCGGGCAAACAATCCAGCATGAAATATTCGCGAGCCCGCATGATTCGTCGTAATCGCGACAATAACGACACGTAATACTTCATTCTGTACAGATAAAGTATGCGCGGCGGACGGTGCGATCATGAAGATTAGCGATCATTAATATGACGAGAGCGGCAAGTGAACGGAGAATTTTTTTTTATTTTTTTGCCACGTATACAGAAATGTACAAGAGTGCTGCGATATTACATATTTATACGCGCGATTTTTTTCCGATCGTTGCGCGATTGATTTTCGCATACGTTTATACGCACGGCTCTCGGAATGAAGTCAATGAAACGAATGGGAAAGAATGGAAAATTGTCCGTAGTGTTGTATAATCCCAGGGACACGTTTACTTGCCTTGCCGTTTCTTTTGTAGATGATAATGCTGTGTATGTCATAATAGATTGGAATTGACAGAGTATGAATACTAGGAGTAATGCGGTTAAGTTGCAAAATAATGTTTACGAATGTTATATTCTATAAGTAAACCTAACTAGTTTTTTCTAAATAACAGAATTATGATGAATTAGAAAAAAACAAGTATATACTTTTTAGACATATAATATTGTAATACGTTCTTTATCAAATTAATTTTCGTTAATTTTCCGTTTAAACTTTAAATAGTAGCGTTTTATGTAGTCGAGACTTAGAATTTTGCTTATATTGTGATATGCTTGACATATATTGTAATATTTATAAAACTATAAATTCATTATTATTAAGAAAAAAATGTAATGAATATTATAAACATGAAAAATGTAATTGAATCCGAATCGAATCGAATCGCTGAAATGATTTTTAATTAATAACATAATTAATGTTAAGTTAAATTTTGATATATAGAAATCATAAAAAAAAGATTTCTGTGAAAAATAGTGATTATGATGTAAAATTATTTAAAATACTCTATGTATTTAAATATGTAATATAAAACTTTAATATTTAATACAAAAATTATCCATTACTTTTGTCTACATATTTTTTTAAAGCAATTACGTATTTTCCTTACATCAATTAATGTATCTCATTATTCTGTTCATAAAAGTGTTAAGGTATGATTATCAAAAAATTAATAGTTTACGTGAAATATTTAATATTTCACATGTCATATGTGCCAGAATAAAGTATAAGATATCTCATAAACTAGTGGTTTTTTGATATCTCTGCCTTAATACTTTTATATGCAGAATAATTAGAGAAATTATATTGTGTAAAAAAATCATATTATTTTAAAAATGGAGATAATCTTCATATTTTTTTGACGCCACCACATAGAAAAAAAAACGTAAAAACTAAAATATGTCTTCCACTTTTATCTGAAACATTTTTCCATATTTTCTGTATTTTCGAAATATTTGTCTGTTAAGATTAGAATGAATCATCGTGTGTGTGTGTGTGTGTGTGTGTGTGTGTGTGTGTGTGTGTGTGTGTGTGTGTGTGTGTGTGTGTGTGTGTGTGTGTGTGTGTGTGTGTGTGTGTGTGTGTGTGTGTGTG
>Ga0157364_1000633_pt1 | contig 25529 bp, 12 predicted proteins | sample AttsexASBM2_FD_111476 | JGI IMG/M metagenome (GOLD analysis project Ga0157364, IMG submission 111476) | Fungus gardens microbial communities from leaf cutter ant in Ribeirão Preto, State of São Paulo, Brazil - Atta sexdens ASBM2 | ecosystem: Host-associated > Fungi > Mycelium > Unclassified ... | reverse complement strand
GTGTTAGGTGAGACAAGAAGAGAGCCCACTAGCACTTACAGAGATTAAGTCAAACAGTGAGTATAAGTCTGAGAGTGAGACTAGCACTCTTCTTCTTCACCACCATTATCATCACTCTCACCATTACCACCACTACCACAATATAATATGAGTCAACATGGCTCAATAGACTATGAAAAAATCATCCAGTAACAGCAAAAGCAGTTAGTAGCAATACAAGTACAAATTCATGTCCTACTAGTAGCAATAGGAGAAGATGGAGCAACAGAAAGACACAATGCAGGGACTAATGTGGAAGTTGCCAAGCTACCAATGAAAAAGTAGGAAACATAGCAGAATTCATTATAGTATGCAAGTTATTCTTAAAGATGAAGATGAAGAAAGCAGTAGTAGAGAAGCAAATTCAGTGGGTATTATTGTATATGTAAGTGTTATAAGACGAGTGTGTAGACAGACTTTGGCTAGGGTTAGGGTTAGCTGGACAAAGATAGTTAGTATTATTATTAGTCTACAATGGAAGAGAGACAGGAGATAGGCATGTGACCTAGAAGTCATGTAACAGAGTCTAAAGCGGTCTGGAAGGACTTAGGGTCTAGAAAGATCAAGAGGAGTCTAGATTAGAGTTAGGGTTAGGGATGACGTCAAGGGACAAGGGTTCCTCATGGTGTACACATGGTGTGCACATATATGATGGAGATTAAGAGTGATGACATAGGACAATGGAGTAGGGTAGAGGGTATGATGTCAGAGCACATGTAGGAAGCATGGTGGCCTTATGGAAAACACATGTAAATGAGTAATAGGACATAAGGAAGATGCATGGACTTAAGGGCCAGATAGATATTGTTGTAGCATAGACTAGGAGTTATATATATATATAGTGGATAATATAGTGAGGGCTCCTTGTTGAGTTCTCTTGTAATCTCCACTACTAGATAGCCAACTAAGAGCTTTGCTGAAGTAAGCAAACTACGAGTGCTGTTCCAGCGAGTGGTTGCTACAATAGTAGGGAGGATCAGCAGATATATAGAAGAAGAATGTATTAGAAGATCTGGAATCAGAGAAAGTAGAATTTGAGTTAGCAAAAGAGTTTTTGTTGGAACTAAAAAAAGAATTTGGAGGAGAAGATGAGAAATCAGTCAAAGTAGCAGAACTCAAAAGAGTAGAACAAGGAGAGAGGACTATGGAAGAATTCATACAAGAGTTTAGAAGGGCAGCTAGAGAAAGCAGGTATAAGGAAAGAGCATTGGTGGAGGAATTTAAAGAGGGATAAATGAAATAATCAGAAGGAAGTTGATAGAGGTAGCATGAACACAAATAAACATTGAACAGTAGTACAAACATATCACTAATTTAAATAAACACTAGAGGGAAAGCAAGAAAGAAGATAAGTTGAGGGGAGAAAGAGAGAATGGAACTCAGAGATAGAAAAGGTGAGTAATAGAGAGTAACCAAGAGGATTTCCAAACACCTCCACCTCAGATATGGCCAAGAAGACAGAAGATACAATAGGTGCCAGCAGGACCTATTCCTACAAAAGGATTAGAAAGAACAAATGTAGTAGTAGTCTGTAATTACCAACAGGAATAGGGAGGAGGAATGAGGAGGGACCCCTATATAATAGATATGGACAAAGGGAGAAATTGTTATAGCTGTGGAGTATTTGGCCATCTTGCATGGAATTGTAGAAGATAGGAAATTGTAGGCTAAGAAAGGAGGATAGAATACAAGGACAATCAGAGTATAAGAAACAATTTAAATAAAGAAGAGAACCTAATAGTCTTTGATTAGATTCTAACAGTAATAGATTTGCAATGCTCAGTAGAGTAGTAGATAATATATCTATATCCTACTGCAATCTAGACAATAGGAACAGGTTGAGAGAAGTTACTGTGAAAATAAGGCTGGAAAGGATTAATACATAAGAAGGGGTGATAGTAGAAGTGTTTCTGGATAGTGGGGCAATAGGACTAGTAATGAGTTCAGAGTTTGTAAGAAAGCAGAGATTCAAACTGAAAAAAATAGAAAAACTCATATATGTAAGGAATGTAGATGGTTTCTTTAACAAGGAAGAGCCTATCAAATATATAGTGGAGGTAAATATCTATTATCAGTGGCATAGAGAAAGGACAGAGATTGATATAATTGAAGAAAAAAAGTAGAGTGTAATTTCACTACAACCCTAAGATTGATTGTAAGACAGGAGAAGTAAAGATAACAAGGTGTCCAGAAAAATGTGGAAGACAGTGGAGACCAAAGCAAAGAAAGCTCAGGTAGCAGAAATAAAAGGAGGAAGAGAAAAGAAAAGAAGAGGGAAAGAAACAAGAAGAGAAGAAATAGAAAAGAGAAGAAAAAGAGAAAATAAAACTGAAAAGGGAAAGAACAATGAAAGTAAAGAAGGTGGCAGAAGAGTGGGAAATTTTGGATGAGAAGAAAGAGACAACAAAATCAGAGGAGGAAACAAAGTGACTGGCATCAGAACATTTTCACAAGTAGATCTATGTTTTTAGAAAGAAAAAAAGTAAAAGAATGCTCATAAGAATGCCATGAAATCATGCCATGGAAACAAAAGAGAGATTTGTACCAAGAAAAAAAAAGATGTATCTGCTATCTAAAAAGAAAAGAGAAGAGGTATATGAGTTCATATCAGAACAATTGAAAAAGGAGTATATTGAATCTTCAAAGTTGCCTCAAACAGCACTGGTGTTTTTTGTAGGAAAGAAAGATGGGAAGAAGTGTATTGTTGTGGCAACCACTAATTACAAAGACCAATAGCAGTATGATAAGTAAATCTCTTAATAAAATATCAAGTGGGGATCACAAGAGAACTCAATAAGAAGTTCCCAATGTATTGCTATCCTATTTATACAATAGACACATGGTCTGTGCTAGCAATAAACAACCCTACCCTAATGTCCATACATTAGCCATGAGTATACCATATATATACTATAAGGTCATGCTGTAGACATATATCTTGACATCATCCTTCTAGCTACTTCTCCCAGAGTCTAGGCCTATGACCTCATATTATGTGACATGTAACATGTATCTCTTCATCATCAGAGAAAATTAAAAAAAGAAAAGAAAAATCAAAAGAAAAGAAATATTAAATCAAGGAAAATAGATAAAAAGAAAAGAAAAATGTTAATGTACAAGCACACCATAACATGTATGGTGTAGGTAGTTTACTACCATTATTTAAATGAAGATTCAAGATATACTTACAATAAGAATATAATAATATATAGATAAAAGAGAGAGACAAGTGGAAGGCAGCATTTACAATGCTGGAGAGATTATTTAAACCAATGATAATGTTCTTTAGACTCACCAACTCCCCAGGAATGTTTCAAACAACAATGAACAAGATTCTTAGAGACTTAATCAACACTGGTAAGATAGCAAGCTTCATTGATGATGTGATAGTAAGAATAGAGAAAGAAGAGGGGCATGATGAGATAGTGAAGGAAGTAATAAAGAGACTAGCATAAATGACTTATATGTGAAACTGGAGAAGTGTAAGTGAAAGGTGAGTGAAGTAAAATTTTTGGAAGTAGTAATAGAACCAGAGGGAATTAAGATGGAGAAAGAGAAGGTGAAAGGTGTATTGGATTGGCCAACTCTGAAAGAAGTTAAGGATGTACAAAAGTTCTTGGAACTTGCTAATTATTATCAGCAATTCATTAAGAATTTTGCAATGATAGCTAGACCTTTACACAATTTGGTGAAAAAAGATCAGAAGTGGAATTGAATAGAGAGATAGTAGAAAGTGTTTCAGGAGTTGAAGGGGAGGTTTACAAAGGAACTGGTATTAGCAGTGCCAGACTTAGATAAAAAAAATGAGGATGGAAGTTAATGTATTGAACTATGCAATGGAAGGAGTTCTATCTATGGAGTATGAAGATGTTAGCAGTTATAAGGGGTCAGAAAACTGGAGACATCTTTTGGAGAGTGCAAAATTCAAGTTTGAGGTCTAGACAGATCATAAGAATTTGGAGTACTTTATGAAGGTACAGAAGCTAAACCAAAGACAAGCCTGATGGGCATTATATCTGTCTAGATTTGATTTCACTTTAAAGCATGTACCAGAAAACAGATGGACTAAGTAAAAGACTAGACTGAAAAGTAGGTGTAGAAAAGAATAATAAAAATCAGACATTAATTAAAGAACAATAGATTTATAGATTAGCAGAGGTAATAATAGAAGGACTTGAAGTAGATATAATAGAAAAAAAATAGCTAGGAGTAAAGATGAAGAGGTAGTAAAGGTAGTAGAGAAAATATAGAAGATGGTGGTTGAAATATTATGAGGGTATGAGTAGCAGATAGAAGGAGATCTAATATTGAAAGAAGGAAAGATATATATATCAAAGAATAAGAGATTGAGAATGAAAATAATCCAGTTACATCATGAGGTACTGGCAGCAGGATATAGAGAGAGGTTAAAGATGACAGAGCTAGTAATAAGGAATTATTGGTGGCTAGGAGTGATAGGAAATGTGGGGCAATATGTGGAGAGATGTGATATGTGTCAGTGGATGAAGAACAGGACAGAAGCACTAGTAGGGAAGCTAAAGCTGAGTGAGGTACCAGAAAAACTATGAACTCATCTGACAGTTGATTTTATCACCAAGTTACTGCTGGTATTTGGAAAAGATGCAATTCTAGTAGTTTGTGATAGGTTGTCCAAAATGACACATTTTATGGCAGCAATAGAAGAAACATTAGTAGAAGGACTGGCACAATTGTTTAGAGACAATATATAGAAGTTACACAAATTGTCTGAGAGCATGGTGTTAGATAGGGGACCAGAGTTTACAGCAGAAATAACTCAGGAGTTGAAGAAAATGTTAGGGATTGAAATAAAACTATCAATGGCATTTCATCTACAAACAAATAGACAAGCTAAACAAATGAATTAAAAGCTGGAACAATATTTTAGGTTCTTCATAGATTATAGACAAAAATATTGGCCAGAATAGTTAGCCTTGACAGAATTTGCAGTCAATAACAAAGTATATTCAGCAACAAAGGTATCTCCATTTATAGCAAATTATAATAGAGAACTGAGGATAGAAGCCAATATCAGAAAAAGGAGAAAGATAGAAAAGATGATAGAGTTTGCATAAAGAATGAAAAAGGTTCAGAAAGAAGAAGGAGTGGATCTGAGAAAGGCACAGAAAGAGATGAAGTAATAAGCAGATAGGGGGAAGAAAAAAGTTGAAGAGTGAAAGAAAGGTAACAAAGTAATGTTGAGTACAAAGGATTTGGTGTTCAAATAAAAACTGGCAAAGAAACTAGTAGATTAATATATTAGTCTATATTTTATTGAGGAGATAATATCTACCAATGTAGTTGAACTACAACTATCCAATTCAATAAAAATTCATCTAGTGGTAAATATCAGTCAGATAGTATAATATAGAGAACAAGTAGGGGGACAAAAGACAGAGAAAGTAAAAACCAGTGGAAGTATAAGGAGTTGAAGAGTGGGAAGTAGAAAAAATTCTAAACAAAAGAAAAATATGAGGAGTTATGAAGCATCTAGTATGGTAGAAAAGATTTATGGCAGAGTATAACATATAGGAGAGAGAGGAAGACTTGGAGAATGCAAAAGAAGTAATAGCTGAGTTTGAGAGAAAAATGAATGCAGAAATAAGGTGACAAGAGAAGTTGGATGTTACAACTCAAAGACCTTAGAGTTAATCAATAAGAAGAATCTTATATTTGGGTTAATACAAGAGAACTCAATAGAGAACTCTGTACAAGATTGTCTACCTTATATACTAAACTACCATGGTCCATGCTACTACTTCTCTAGCCTACCCTAAATGACCATGCATTCACCTTAAGATCAACATGTATTGTATATATTGTATAACATTATCCTTCCAGAATCTTCTACATCCTTCTCTGTAACCTCATGACTTGTGATAATTACTGTGACAGTGTTATCTGATGTGACTAGTGTGTGACAGTGTGATCATGACATCACTCTAACCCTAACCCTAGATCTAAATAAAGAAAAAATAAAAATAAAATAAAATAAAAAAACTAACATCTAAGCTTTGCATGTCTGATATTAGATATGGTGGTAGAAAGAAATATTAGAAGGGGAGAGTTGCTGGAGAAGTTTATAATAAAAATATTGTATAGATAGAACAATAGAAAGTTTGAAGAGGAGTACTTAAGGAAGCTGAAGAGAAACTGGAAAAAATGGAAGTCAGTTTCTCCAGAGGAAAAACCTTAAAGAAGGGTTAATATCAGAAATGAAAACAGTAAACTTTAATTATTTTCAATTTCTTTCTCATTTCTATTTTTCTTCTTCTTTTATTTTCATTTTAGAACTTAGAACTAAGGGTTAAGATAACATCATAGGTCACAGTTATGGTCATAAGATTATGTAATCTGAAGAAAGATATAAAAGAACCTAGAACAAATGATATCATACAATATAGCAAACATATGTACTTTAGAGTAGAATAAGATAGTATACACACAGACTATAATCTGGAGTAGATTAGTTTGTAATTTAAACCCTATCAAGTTCTCTTGTGCCAACTCTAATACAAGATTTCTCTTATTGTCCTACTCTAAGATCTTTAACTTAACATTACTCTATTTTTTTTCTTCCATACTTCTGCTTCTTTCTGCCTCCTATCTGCTTGCTTCTTCATTTCTTTCTATACTCTATTTAATGCTATCTCTATCTTCTCCTAGACTTTTTTATTCTCTCTTAAACTTCATTACTCTTTCTACTTTTCCTTTTCTCCTAATATCTGCTTCCATCCTTAATTCTCTACTGTTAGAAGACCTGTCTTTGTATAAAGTTTAAGTATTCAAATTTTTGTCCTTAACCCTACTAAACCCATAGTATTCTCACTTCCTACAATTAGCACTTCTTGATTCCTACCAGACCCCATGATACTTCTTAAGCTAATACTACTATTCTCCATGGTCAATCCTTGCAGGATATTACTTAGTGCTCTAATACTGCCCTGCCCTAATTGTTACTGTTAAGAGTTTCTTTCTTTCTCAAAAATTACTCTAAATACTTCTATAGAGGTTCTTAATCATCTGGTTACTATCATTTCTTAGTTATATCAGTGTTGTTCTACTAGATTGGAATATATTCTGGTAGTATTTAGAATAGTTGTCCCTTCCATGTTATAATCTTAGACTTGGCTCAGGTTGCAACTTAGGTAAAGACTTGAGTAAGAGTGGGGAATAGAGTCAATTTGTAAAGTATAAAGATATAGGAAAGTATCTACTATTATATATACCTATTGACAATAAGGATTATATATGGTAAATGTATGTCAAATGAGTCATGAAACATGAGGGAGATAAAAGAAAATAATGCCTACTACATGAGGTGCTGATTGAGATGACTATGGTATAGCCAATCATTGTATCATGAAGAATTAACCCTCAACCCTATACAACATACTACAACCACATTGTGAACATGAGAGTCAATCATAACATCCCAGAAGTCTTTATTCTATTCTCTTAGGACTTCCTAAAGTCCACAAATTCCTACAGACTCTACTAGTTACTCTAACATCTACTATAGATTTCCATAAATAGAGATACTTTGTCACTGAATGAACTTTTGACTAAAAACTTCACCATTGCTAACCATTTCAACCAATATTTTTGCTTGTAATCTACAAAAAACCTTAATTATTGTTTGTTTCAATTCCTACCATTTTATTCAACTTCTTTGTTAACTCTGCTGTAAGCTATAGTCCTCTATCAGAAATTATACTCTTTGATAACCCATGCAACTTCCACATATTGTTCCTGAATAACCTTGTTAATTCTTTTACTAACATTTTCTTTATTGTTGTTACAAAATATACTATCTTAGACAGCTTATTACATACCACAAAAATTCTGCTACTAATGATAACTTCATGACAAATTTAACTGTCAGATATGTCTACATTTTTCCTGACACCTCATTTAACATTAGTTTCCCTACCAGTGTTCCTGTATGGTTCTTTATCCTTTAGCATAAATCATATCTATCCATATATCTCTGTTACAAACTTAAGTCAGCTTGTATCTCCACAACCAGTGAACCAATTTTCACAAAGTAAGTTGCACTGTGAAGCCCCAAATAAGAGATATTCACACATATGTGGAATATACAAAAGTGACAACAAATAACTGAGATATCAGGCCATCAGTAGCTATAAAAGCTTTGTCTGCTAATATCTCATAAACTGCTGAACAAATTCACACAATTGAACTTGCATTGGAAAGTGCTCATCAATCCGTTTACAATGATATATGATGCGTCTCAAAGCAATAAATATTGGTAGAGATACAAGTATATCAATATAGTGACATAATTAGTTACCTTCGAAAATTAGCCTGACAGCTCCCATCAAGTATGAGTTTTGATCATGTGATGGCAACAGCTTGCGCACGGACCATCACTCTTTTGTATATATACCTCTGTGTCTAAGGACTAAACCTCAGACTTAACAATGTCAATTATTCCTGTTGATACTTTTCATCATCTGTTAGTCATCATACCCTTGTACTGAACCTCTGAAACACTATTCAGCTCAAGTATCATAACCAGTAAGTATCTTATTTGTAATAATTTTATTTTTCCATTTTTATTTTCTTTTTAATTTTGGAACTTATGGTTGGGATTTAATGTGATATCACAAGTTACTGTCACAAGATGTCACATCATCACACAATCACATGACACAATAGAAGATGGTAGAAGCTTCTGAAACAATGATATTATAACAATGTATTTAATATATGTTAGCCTTAAGGTTTATTCATGGTCATTTAGAATAGGCTAAAGTAGTAGAGCATAAACCAATAGTCTTAGGTATATAAGATAGATGATCATATACAGAGTTCTCTATCAAGTTCTCTTGTATTAATCCTAATACAAAGTTCTTTACTCAATCCACTCTAAGATCTTATAATTGTAACAATGTGTAGAGAAATTAATGATTTTTAGCAACATGAATAGTGTCTGTGATAACTATGATGCAGGAGACATCTTGCACTATCATGTATGATATCACATCACATTTCTTATCTAAGTCTAAAATAATAAAAATAAAAATAAAAACTAAAAGAAAATAAATTGAAAAATAGAAAAGAGAATAAAAGAGAAAGAAAAATAAAATAAAGTCAAGTCTATTATTCACAACTCTGACAAATACTTAGTATATAAACTAGTAGTTACACTTTAAACCTTATTCTGAAAATTGACTAAAATGAACATTATTTTCTGATGTTGATAATAACATATCTTACTATTTTCTGGTAGACTTGTCCTTTAGTCATTCTAAGTAGCTTTTCTGAAATATGCAATTAGTACAACTAGTAGAGGTGCAGCATATAAGCTGAAGCCAAACATCATTTTGATATTTATATATCTAAATAATATATGCTTATCAATCTAACTTCTGAGAGCTTACTAACAAGTCTTGGATAATAAGGTGTAAACTACATCTAATACCCAATAAGCTTGTCTACAATCTAACTTTTTATTATTAACTAACCAAGTATGAGTGGTACTTACCTCTAGGAAATTCTAAGAAAATATGTCAAAAACTTCTGGAAACAACAATTATTAAATATCCCTAGAATATATTGCAATCTAGTAGAATAGTACTAGCATAACCAAGAAATAATAACAACTGAATAGTCAGAAATCCCAATTCAAAAAATCTAGAAAATTTATTAGAAGAGAAAAGAAGCTTGTAACAGTAATAATCAGAATAGGTGGTATTTAGACATTAAGTAGTTCTATATAAGATTTGACTGGCAAAGTGTTAGGCATGGCTCACACTGGGGTGGAAGTCTGTGAAATGGACTCAGAGGTGAGCAGACTTGTGAAACAACCTTGGCTTCAGCCTATGTGCTGTGCCATCTATCTACCACATGGTCGCAACTTCAGATAATGGGAAGAAGTCTGAGATGGAAGTGAGTGCTAATTGGTGTGTCGCCATTGAACACCGGAGATTGAGTTCAATAAGAGATTATCTTTATCAATTATCAGACTCACAAATTACAGTGTAACTACTAGTCTTATATATAAATGGAAAGTATAGGAAATGCTCGGGGTTTCATTGGTAAAACCCTTATTACCCCAAGTAGAGGTTTCAGTGTTAAGACACTGACAGGAGTAACTCCGTCATAGAAGACTGAGTTGAATAGAAGTATCTCTGCTGTGAAAGACGGAATACCCGGATGATTGCAGCATTGCTATAAGATATGTTGCAAGAAAGGTGGCCACCATGGAAGGCAGGCTTGTATGTTTTGGAGATGACACCACTGTGGGGATGTAGTCTCCAGATGAGTGGACTTGCATATAACACAAAGCTAGCTTAAGGAATATTATGGAATTTGGTAGAAGTAAAAAAGTACTAATTGATAAAAAACAAGAATACTATAAATTTTAGTAAGGTTTGAGTACTTGAACTTTGTACTAAGGTAGATTTCTTTATACTAAGCTTCTGATTATTTTCTTTTCATAATTTCATAATTTTTTTCAGTCTTATTTAATTCTTTTGATAAGTAAGCTACTAGTCTCTATTATTTATATTTATATTCTATAAATAAAATCCCTTCTATAGTATAATCTGACATATTAACTTCTATCCTCATTTTTATCCAAATTCAGTGTATGTTAGAATTATAAAAGTTGGACTTATTTTATTTTATTTTAAATTTATTTTCTATTTTAAAATCTAGGGTTAGGGTTTAATATGACATCACATATCAGTTAAAAGTCACACAATGCTATTATGGTCACACAGTCACACAAATCACATGTCACGATGGAAAATAGTAGAAGATTCTAGAAAGAATAATGTTATACAGCATAATATACATATAGTTATTTAGAATAGGCTAATTGTAGTATAAGATAGACAATCCTGTACTGAGTTTTCTATCAACTTCTCTTATGTTATCCTAATATAAAATTTTTCTTATTAATCCACTCTAAGGTTTTTAAGTTATAATAGTGTAGTTAACACCAGTTTTTTACTAAGTTATGTAATAATCTAGCTATAGATATAAAATTTTTAATAAACTACCTATAATAATTAATAAATTCTAAAAACTTTTGTATATTCTTGACTTTTTTGAGAGTTAGCTAGTCTAATACCACTTTTATTTTATTGTTAAAGTTGTAAATGATAGACTCAGTTTTATTTATTTTATTTTTGGGTTTTTATTTCTATTTTCTTTATTTTGAACTTAGATAATAGAGTATAATATAATGTTATACATAATCACACATGTCAAAAAGTATGATAAAGACATATTATTTGTGACAGCGTGGTCACATATATCACAGTCACAGATCACACAAACATGTGATACAAAGAAAGTTGTAAAAGATTCTGAAACAAGTAATATTATATAACATAGTAATAGTATGTTGGCCTTATAGAAAATATATAGACTTTATAGTAGGTTAGTTATAGTGTGTGCACAGACCATGGTCTGTAGTACTAGCTTGTAATGGGAACTCCATTGAGTTCTCTTGTATTATTCAATATGAGCATTATTCTAAGAATCCCATTTCTCTAATCTTTCACTTGTATTTTTTTAGTTTTATATACAAGTTATTTTCTACCAGTTTCTTCACTATCTCTTCTACTACTTCATGATGCTCTTCTTCCTCTTCTGTTCTTACAATTGCATCATCTATAAAGCTTGCCACTTTTCTGGTATTAGTCAAATCTCACAGAATATCATTCATTATTATTTGAAATATTGTAAGTAAGTTCATCAAGCCAAAGAATATTACTGTTGGTTCAAAGAATTTTTCCAGTGTTATGAACACTACCTTCTACTCATCTTCTTTCTTTATTTATACATTATTATAGTCCTAACATAAACTTAACTTAGTAAATACTTTCTTTATACCAATATTTCTACAATGTTTAAAGTTAGAGACAAAGAGTAATTATTCTTAATAGTCTATTTATTGAAATATATATAGTCTTGTACCATTACTTTCTCAATTGTTCATTTACAAACTCACACACCTCTTCTCTTATTGTGGCAGCTACTAACCAAGACAGTTAGTAATACACTAAGTAGTCTTACAAGATAAGAGTCTCATTAGGATTATAAGAGAACTCAACAAAGTGTCTCCAATGTATTGCTATCCTATTTATACAGATGGTTCATGGTCTGTGCTAACAATAAATAACCCTATCCTAGAGTTCATGTATCAGCCATAAGTATACAACTGTTACAGATCAAAGACCTTAGAGTAGGTCAATGAAAAGAATCTTGTATTGGATTAACATAAGAGAACTTGATAGAGAACTCTATACAGGATTGTCTACCTTATATACTAATACCTAATGGTCCGTGCAAGCTATTTATAACCTACCCTAAATGACCATATGTACACCTTAAGGTTAACATGTGCTTTATATATTGTATGATGTCATCCTTTCAGAACCTTCTACATTCTTCTATATGTCATGTGACTTGTGACTGTATCATCTGATGTGACCTGCTGTGTGACAGCATGATCCTGTCACTCTAACCCTAACCTTAGTTCTAAAAATAGAATAAAATAAAATAAATCGAAAAGAAAATAAGAAAAGTTTAAGTCTATTTCTTTTATTCTTGATAACAACATATATACTATGTACTATTGACATATATCTTGATATGATTCTACCAGCCTCTTTTCCTAGATTCTAGGCCTATAATATAATGTTATGTGACATATCATGTGACCACAATCACATGCCTCTTCATCATCCAAGAAATAAAAGAAACAGAAAATAAAAGAAAAAGAGAAATCAAATAAAATAAAATAGATAAAAATAAAATAGAATAAAAATAAAATATAAGAGTTTAAGTGTACTATGACATCTCTCTTCCCTCTGGACAAGAGATAGATTTTCTCTTTCCTTTGAACAAATTCCTCTTTCAACTTAATTATATAATCTCATATCTTCTTTATTAGCATCCTCTCATTTACTTTCTTTTTAAAGATATAGATTCACTTGTAGAACCTTTAAGATACTAATTTCTTGATCTTCTCTTGTCAGAGATATGAATGATAAACTTAGTTTCTATTTATTTTATGTTTTTCCTTTTATTTTGTTTTTGGTTTTACTTATCCTTTTTTTATCTGGATTTAGGCAAAGAGTGTAGTGTAACAGAGGTGTGATATCTGTCATGAATTACATAATTATATAACACAGAGAAAGTTGTAAAAGGTTCCAGAACAAATGATATTATATAGTATGATAATAACATATTGGTCTTATAGAAAATATAAGAACTTTAGGGCAGATTAGTTATAGTACATATACAGACTACAGTCTGTAGTGTATGAGGTATATTAGCTTGTACTTAGAACTCTATTGAGTTCTCTTATATTACTTAATACAAGAGTATATTTTTTGTTTTAACCTAAGAACTTAAGTTATAATACCTCTTTAGACTTTGCTATCTTCTTCTCCTTGTCCTAAATTTTCTATTCTTCTATTATCTTTATCTTTATCTTTTTCTTATTTTTTGGTTTTTTTATCTTTTTTATCTATTCCTTCTCTTTTCATTAATTTCCTTCTTCTTTCTTCTTTCCTTCTTTTTTTTTGTTTTTGCTATTCTAATTTTCCCTGCTTCAGTCTCTACTGCTTTTCATATTCCTCTAGACACTTCATTATTTTTACCTCTCCTGTTTTTCAGTTAATCTCAGGATTATGATGAGCAAGCTATAGCATTTTCAAAATTATATTCTACTTCTATCTACTAATTATATCTATCTCTATTCTCTATCCATATTCCTTATAAAATTTATTTATCTTTATGGTATTTGCTATCAGTTCTTCCTTGTTGAATGTTCTATCCACATTTCTTATATCTTATATAAATAGATCTTTTAATTTTTTTCAACTTAAATCCCTGTTTTCTTGCAAATTCAAAACTCATTACTGATCTTGTTACTCCACTATCTAACAGCACCTCTACCATTACTCTTTCCTGCATATCAATTATTTCTAGCCTGATTTTCACTATCACTTCTCTTAAGAGATTCTCATTTGAGTTGCTATTAGATAATATATCATTGTCTACTACTCTACTAAGTTGTCAGGCATAGTTTACACTTGAAATCAAAGAGTACATTCAACCTTTTACTTATCTACTCAACAAAAAGAAATTAGAGAAGTAACCAGAAAGATAAGAATAAGATTATAAAAGAAAAAGCTCTAAACCAATGGCTAGATGAATAAACAACTCAAGGCAGAATTAATTGTAGAATCAAGTTTAAGATATAAAGGATAGACTACAGGAAGTTGAACCAGCATACAAAACAAAATACCATTACTATTAATTGGAGAAGTTATTGATAAACTTAAAGATGAAAAATACTTTAACAAGTTGGATTTTATCTGAGAATATAATAATGTATGAATCAAAGAACAAAAAGCAGCATTTTTAACAAAAAATAGTTTATTTAAACTAAAGATCATATATTTTGAATTATGTAACTTGCTAGGAATATTATAAACAGTATATATTAGGATGTTATAATTTAAACCTCAAAGTATTAAGAAATAAAAGAAATTAGAGTTAATATAAGAGAACTTGATGAAGTTCTAAGTACAAACTATCTATCTTATATACACTGGACTACTGGTCTGTGCTATACTGACCTTTGCCTACTCTAAAGGACTATACATTTTTCTTGAGGTTAGTATATGTAAAACATACTATATAACATTATCTCATTTCAGAACCTTCTATAATATTCCATTGTAATACATGATTGTATGATAGTATGATAGTGATATGTGACTGATGTGTGACACCTAGTCATACCATGTGACATTTTGTGACAGTCATGTGTGATATTATGCTACCTTTAATCCTAAATTTGAAAATAAAAGAAAAATATAAAATATAAAGTCTACTATCTTCAATTCTGATATAGAAACTATTGTATGAAGAAATACTTGCAAGTATTATGGACAATTTCATAATACTAGTCAAAACCAAGAAAAAATTAGAGAAAAGGACAATATAATTCTTAATAGCAGAAAAATACAATTTGTACTTTGAACAGTCCAAATATGACTTTGATATAGAATACTTACTCTAGAAGTAATAGTTGGATGAAGAGAAGTACAAATAGAAGACAAAAAGATCAAAGTAGTCAAGAAATGAAAAACACCCACCAAGATAAAAGAAGTGGAAAGCTTCTTAAAGTTTGTAAATTTTTATAGGCATTTTATCAAGAACTTTAGTCACACAGTGAAACCTCTTAATAAACTTAAAGAAAAAAAGAAATAGCAATAGAAAGAAAAATACAAGATATTTGAAGAATTAAAAAATAATATTACTAATTAACTAGTACTTGCTCTATCTAGAAGAGAAGAAAAATAACCAATGTTTCAAAAGGAAGTAATATCAGAATTAAAAATGATAAACTTTGTTTTTCATCTTATTGTCAAGATCATTGACGGTGAACTTTATTTTATTTTTCCTTTTCATTTTATTTTACTTTACTTTTCTTTTTCTTTTTCTTTTTCTATTTTTAGAACAACTCGGGATAGGGTTTATCTGTCACACTGTCACATCAGTCACAAATTGATGGCGTAGTCACAAGACTGATCACAAGACTTGGGAGAATGAAGTAGAAGGTTCTGGAACAAAGTGACGTCATACAGCATGGACACCACATGCTGGCCTCATATTATACTCATGGTCATTTAGAGTAGGGTGCACAGTAGTTAGCACAAACCATGGGCTATAGTATATAAGGTAGATTACTTTGTCTTAGGAACTCTATCGAGTTCTCTTGTGTTACTCAATACAAAAGTTGTCTTATTGCTTAACCCTTTGAGCTTTAAGTCATAACACTTATTTATTTTCATATTTTGGACTAAGAGTTAAAGTTATAACATAACATCACATATGAATGTCACAGTCACAGTCACACAATTACATATTGAAATCTTATTTTAGAAACAAGAAGTAAAATAGAAACTAATTATATTTTGTTAAAGATAATACAAATAGCTAAAAAACTATAAGATATAACAAGAAAATATTAGCCATAGTAGAAGCTTTAAAAAAATAGACACAAAGACTATAAGAAGACCAATACTTTTGTCTTTCACACTACTACAAAAGTCTATAGGATTCAAAACTTTAGACCAAATACTACTAATAAAACTTATAGTATCTGCTCTCTTAATCTAAGACCAAATACTACTATTAAAGCCTATAATGTTTATCTACTCAACCTTACTATCTCTTACTTTTATTCTCTAAGTATTATGACTCAAAGATCTTAGGGTTGGTTAATAAGAAGAACCTTGTATTAGAGTTAACACTAGAGAACTCTGTACAAGATTGTCTACCTTATATACTAAACTACCATGGTCTATGCTACTACTTCTCCAGCCTACCCTAAATGTCCATGTGTTTGCTTTAAGGTCAATGTTATAGCAACTACTAGACTAAACTGTCCAATGATCTCACTAACAAGTAAAGCTCAAAGTAGGCTATAATATGGAAATTCACAAGAGAACTCAACAAGGAGTCTCTGCTAAATTAGAGTCCTATATATACAAAACATGCTTGGTTGTGCTACCAATACTTAAGCCTACCCTTATATCCATGTCTCTACCTCATGTCTGCCTCAAGGCCACTATATGTACTCCACATGCCCTGATATCATCTTCCCGGTCTTTCTACCACCTTCTAAGCCTATGACATCACATCATGTGATCAGTCATGTGACTTTGATGTCACGTGCCTCTTTGTTGTCTAAGAAAGAAAATAAAAAGAAAAAGAAAACAAAATCCCTATAAAGTCAGAAAATAAAAGGAAAAGAAAATAGAAATTGTTTATGTCCAAAGCATCCCATAACAGTCAACATGTGGTGTACATATTGTATAATATTATTCTTTTAGAACTTTTTATATCTTTTTATGTGATCTCATGACTTGTGACTGTGACTGTGACCATGTCATATGATGTGACTGATGTGTGACAGTGTGATCATGATGTCACTCTAGCCCTAACCCTAAGTTTAACTAAGTTTAACTCTTTACTTATTATTAATAGTAACTTTCTCTTCCTAAAAGTCTGCAAAATCATATAGACTTTGCTAGTATCAGAGTTGAAAATAGTAGACTTTGTTTTTCTTTTTATTCTTTTTTATTTTTATTTTATTCTTATTTTTTCATATTTTTAAAACTTAGAATTAGGAATAGTATGACATCATATATAACTGTCACAAAATGTCACATAACATAACACTATATTATATATGTTATATAGAAAGATATAAAAAATTCCTGAATAATAATATCATATAGTATATAAATAATATATGCTTTTTAGAGTAGACTAGATTTAGTATAGTACAGACTATCAGTCTAGTATATATAAGGTAGATACTTTGTACTTAGGAATTCTATCAAGTTCTCTTATATTAACTCTAATACAAGGTTCTTCTTTTAACTTTACTCTTTAGTCTTAAATTATAATAGCTAGTTATCTGTTGTGGTAACTACTAGTCAAAATAACTAATAGACTACTGGAGTAAACTTATCAACAAAGTATCTCATGAAGATCACAAGAGAACTCAACAAGAAGTCCTCAATATATTTCTATACTATTTATACTATACATAGTTAGTCTATACTAGTGATAAATAAGCTTTTTATAAAGTCTATATATTGTTTATAAGTCTACTATACTATTACTACAAGATAAACATGTCTCTGATATCATTTGTTCTAGCTTCTTCTACTATTTTCTAAATCTCTAACATCATATTATGTGACACATTATATAACTACAATTATATGCCTTTTCATTATTCAAAAAATAAAAATAAAATAAAATAAAAACAAAAACAAATCAATATATAAAAGAAAGAGAAAATTAAAATAAATCATTAGTGTCCAAGTGTACTATAACACACTTGGACACTAACTTTTTTTTATTTTTCTTGATTTAATATTTCTTTTCTTTTGATTTTTCTTTTCTTTTTCTTTTATATTTCTTTGATGATAAAGAGGCACATGAGTGTAGTCACATAATATATCACATGATGTGAGATCATAAGCCTAAACTTAGTGAAGAAGTGGCTAGAAAGAACTAAAAGGATGATGTCAGAACACATATATATGGCATAGTATTCTTATAGAAGATATGAGGTTAACATATGGTGGAAGTATAAACAATACATGGACATTAGGGTAAGGTTATTTATTATGAGCACAAACTATATATTTATAGTATAAATAAGGTAGCAATACATTAGGAACTCCTTGTTAAGTTTTCTTGTGATTTCTACTTAATATCTACCTTAAAATTGATTGATTATATTACTATTGGTCCTTTGACTAATAGCAACAAAGTATACCATAACATCATCTTAAAAACACCTATTGGATGCTACAGAAAAGTTCAAATTCTAGACTAATCACAAAAATTTTAGAGAATTACATGAACTTAATAAATAACAAGCAAGATAATATTTCAAGTTGCAAGATTACAATTTCATTCTAAAACATATTCTAAGAATGTTAAGACTTAAGATGACTTTTGTATTGAGTAACACAAAAAAACTTGATAGAGTTCCTAGTATAAGATATTCTACCTTATATACTACAGACTATGGTTTGTATACATACTACAATTAATCTAATCTAAAGTCTATATACACTTCATAAGGCTAATATACTATTGCTATGCTATATAATATTATCTATTCTAGAATCTTTTATATTCTTTTCTGTGTCACATGTTTGTATGACTGTGACTGTGATATATGTAACTATCACACCTTTTGTTTAAGCCCAAAATAAAGGAAAATAAGAAAAATAAAATTGAAAATAAAAATAAAAATAAAAATGAGACCAAGTTCATTATTCACAACTCTAATAAGGAAAAACAAACACTAAAGCAGATATATTATCCAGAATTATTAGCACAAACCATAGACTATCTATATAAATAGAGTAGCAATACATTAGAGACTTTTTGTTAAATTCTCTTGTGATTTTTATAAGACTCTTGTATCAAGACCATAAAAAGTGGACTTTGTTTCTTTTTATTTTCTTTCTCATTTTTATTTTCTTTTTTATTTATTTTTTACCTTTTCTATTTTTAGAACTCTAGGGTTAGGGTTAGAAGTGATCGGTTACATCAGTCACCTCTGATGATGTGGTCACAACATTAATCATAGGACTATAAAGAAGAAAGTAGAAGGTTCTGGAACAAAATGATATCATATAATATGGACACCATATGTTGGCCTCATGCTTTACATATGGTCATTTAGAGTAGGGTACACAGTAGTTAGCACAGACCATTTGTAAGAGTATATAAGGTAGACTATTTTGTAAAAAGCTCTTTATCGAGTTCTTTTGTGTTTACTCTAATATAAGAGTTTATTCTTTTATCCAACTCTAAGGATTTAAGTTCATAACATCTTGCCCTATAAAAATTACTTAAGTGTACTATTAATTGTTTTAATTATGTTGTGGCAACCACTAGTCTAAGAATGACAAATAAACCACTAAGTAAACTTAAAATCAATATATCTTATAGAGATCATAAGAGAGCTCAACAAGAAGTCTCCAATAAATTGTTATTCTATTTATACTATATATGTGTGGTCCATGCTAACAATCTAATATTATTATTCTAGTCCTTTCTACTTTATTCTAGATCTATAACATCATATTATGTAATGCATTATATAACTATAGTTATGTACTTCTTTATTATTTAAGAAAATAAAAATAAAAATAAAAAATAAAAGAAATATTAAATCAAGAAAAATAAATAATAAAAAAAGAAAAATATTAGTATCTAAGCATACTATAACAAATTAATGGCTGCCATAATAATAACTAATTTTTCTAGTAGTTTTTATAACATGTTTTAATAAGTCACATGACTATGACTATAAAACATATAACATATTTTATGCTTCTATCATGCTTGATAACATTTATAACTGTTATATATAATATAATGTTATACTTTTTAGCTAAGTCTGAAGAATAAAATAAGAAAGCTAAATTATAAAAGACTAGAAAAATTAAAAACAACAAACTCTACTCAAAAATTTTTTGACAAGTAAAATAATTTTATTTAAAATATTAGTTATCTTTAGAAAATTCTATTTAATTCTCTTAAGTTTCTCTAAAGGTAAGTAATATTTAATTACTAGTTGCTGTAATAAACTTAGATTTTTCTGAATATTGTAAATACCATAAACTTCACTCAGTTGTTCTAACACAAGTCTTCTACTCAAAATAATACAAGTATGGCTACAACAATACCATCCACTTCAATAATGAGTATATCTAGCTAATAGTCTAGATCTGATAGCTACTATCAACCTCTTAAGCTTAGAGTCTAGCTGTTTTTTCTTAACTAAAAAGTGGTGTTATTCTTTGGTCAAATATAATAAAGAGTGAAAGAAAAAAGTAGAGAGAGCCTTGTGTTAGATAGCCTTAGAAGTGAAATTATGTTCTAATGTTATGACTTAAGACTTAGTATTGTCCTATCCTATTCTAGCTATATATGTCCCAATTTAAAGATAATACATTTCTTTCATCTATACTTTCCATCCACTTCCAGTATAAATTAATAGTCTCTATTCTACCTTGGATGTCCTCACTAGATTCTTACCAACTTCATAGGTCTCTATCCCTAATATCCAAAGATTACCAGTATCCAAGATAACTCACTTAACAATCTCTATTCCAGATAGCTATCCTAGATAGTATACTTAGTATATAAACTAGTAGTTTAGACTGTAATAGCTTATTCTAAAAATCAACCAAAACTAGAACTAATTTCCAGTGTTAGTAATAACATATTTCACTACCTTTAGATGGCCTCAATTCTCTAAAATTTTCCAAGTTCTCTTCTGAAATATACAACCAGTATGACTTGTAGAGGTATAGCATATAAGCTAAAGCCAAAGATTATTTCAACTCCATCTTCTATATTCTTAGATAATATATAATAACTTATTTGAACTTCTAAAAGACCTCATCAAATCTCAGATAATAAGGTATAAACCATATCTAACAAGTGTTTAGTCAAAAGAAGAATCTTGTATAAGATTTATATAAGAAAACTTGATCAAGTTTCCAGTACAAAGTATCTATCTTATATACACTAGACTAATAGTTTGTATATGACTACATTCAACTTATTCTGAAGGCTATATTCTTTACATAAGGCCAACATATAATAACATAGTTATTATGATGTTATTGTTCCAAAATCTCTTATATCCTTCTTTTTATCATATGATAATGTGACCATAACCATGACATATGTGACTACTATGTAACATGTGTTACACTTCCATCACACTATTTGACAGTTGTAACAGTCACATATAATGTCATACTAAACTCTAACCTATATTTAAATACAAAACAAAAATAAAATGAGCTATCTTTGATTTTAACAAATAGCATGTAAAAGACATAAGATGTAGTAAATATAACAAACTTTAATACATACCTAACATAATATTTATATAAGATGAACAACAACTAATAATTGTAAAATATTTAAAATAATGATTATATAATTATGCTGATTGATTAGCTTAAGATTGAGATGAAATCTAAAAACTATTATGACAATTAGTAAGGAGTAATCACTTTTTTCTCTCTTACTACTATCTTGTATAATAGTACCTATAAGAGAATTAGTGAATACATTGCATCTTTTCATTTCAAAACATCAAAACAACCAACTACAACCCTCTAAACATTACTCAATGAATATTAAAATTGATATACATAGAGAATGTTCAGCTTTTTCTAGCTTCAACAGTTTTAGAAAATTGTCTATTAATTCCACTATGTCTTCTATAAATTATGCAGATCAAGTATAAACCCAGAATAGTAACCTGACTTGGGCTAAACAAGTTGAAAATAGAGAGATTCAAAATCTCTTCCTGTCTTATATATCTTTGAAGGAAGCAATAACAGATACTATAAGTATAGAGTCTATAGCTGAGCCTATGCATATACCTCATGCAATGGAATTAATGATACAAATGCTTTTTAAGATCTGGAACTATCAGTAATTTTATACCAGTCTAATCAACCTATAGACACACAACTGTGGGATAGTAACTTTTGCTCATTTCCTTATTTGGAGTAAATAAGTATTTAGAAGGTAATACTAAGAATATTATATGTTCTCTTTTCAGGATGGTAACATTCATCAAATAATATCCATTAGGACATAGAATGGCCAAAGACATCCTATAAATTTCAGAATTTGGTCTTGTAGCTGAGAATTTCTATCTGCTATTTATGAATTTAGTTAGGACAAATTAATAACTAACAAGAATAACAAATCTTTTAAGCAGTATGTATCTTTGCAATTCAATAAAGCACATACTAGAAGTACAACCACAAACAAACCATTGAAGAATAAACAAGCTAATATTTTGAGAATTCCTCTGCCTATTTCTTCTAAGCCTAGTAAAAGCATGCTAGCTAAGTTAAAATTTTTTAACAAGAATCAACCTTCAAATCATCTTCTAACTTCAACAACCAGTCATATGTACAAGTATCTAAAAGCAATATCAAGGAGATTATCAAGATCAAAGATACCTTCTCAAAACTATCCTTTGACAAGGTTACAGAAATCCATAACATTGTAAACAATACTAACTAAAAGAGTAAACTGAAATTTAACATGATAATCTTTCAAGAAAACAAATTATCATACTCATGGATATGAACAACTCTGAAAGAGTTATTGTTCAAGCAAATAATCACATCACTAACATCCAAGATCTCTATAGATTATATCTAATCTGATAACAGAAGAATTATTCTTACTACTAACAAAGTAGCTGTCTCCTCCAATCTGAACATAGTAGAGAAATATATGAAAGAGTTGACCAATGTCAACTCAAATAAATTGCAAATAGTAAACTTAATTTTATTTTTATTTTCCTTTTTATTTCTATTTTCTTTTGATTTATTTTCTATTCTAAGATCTAGGGTTAGGGTTTAGCATGTCACTGCATGTCACTGTCACAAAATTGTCACATGATCACATGGAAAAGGATAGAAGGTTCTGAAAAAAATAATATCATATAATATGTTTAATCCATGTTGACCTTAAGGTAGATACATAGTCATTTAAGATAGGCTAAAGTAGTAGAGTATAAACCAGTAGTCTTAGGTATATAAAGTAGACAATCCTGTACAGAGTTCTCTATCAAGTTCTCTTGTGTTAACCTAATATAAGATTTATCTTATTAACTAACCTTAAGATCTTTGAGTTGTAACATTAACTGCAAGAGCAAGTTGTCAAGAACAAAAGAAGTAGACTTCAACTTTTCTTATTTTCTTTTCTCATTTCTATTTTATTTTTGATTTATTTTCTTTTATTCTATTTTTAGAACTAGGGTTAGGGTTAGAGTGACAGGATCATGCTGTTACACAGCAGGTCACATCAGATGACACAGTCACAAGTTACATAACATATGGAAGAATATAGAAGGTTCTGGAAGGATGACATCATACAACATGTAAAGCATATGTTGACCTTAAGATGTATACATGATCATTTAGGGTAGGCTATAAATAGCTTGCATTGACCATTAGGTATTAGTATATAAGGTAGACAATTCTGTACAGAGTTCTCTATTGAGTTTTCTTATGTTAACCCAATCCAAGGTTCACTCTTTTGACCAACTGTAAGATCTTAAGTTTGTAACACAAGTATTAGGCAGACAGTAACAACTGTCTATTCTGAAAACACAGATTTAACAGAGATTAGCATAGCAAGAAGTCATAAGAGCTCCAAGAAATCAAAGCCAATTCAATTTACTCATATGTGAATAAGGTAAAACAATGATTTTTTTTAAGTCAACAATTTATTACACAAGGCATGATGGCAGTCCATGCCTACAGGAGGAATTATGTATGAAGTATCAATACCCTAACCTTTTTATGCAGTTATCCAACACAAAAGACTACTAAGGAATTGAACCTATAATCTCAAGTAGGTTTGAGATAGGCATAATCCACATGGATGGGGGTCTCTTCCACTATGCTATCTCTCCCCCATAAAACAATGATTTAAAATCCCTAAAAATATTTTCACAAAATATTTATAAGAACAAGCTTCTCATTGATACTATCTTAGAAAACAACAAAAATTTCAATATTCTATTTTTTCAAGAATCTCCCTGGTCAATTATTTACAGTATCCCAAGCTCTATATCTAAAAAAGAAGAAAATATCATAAAGGCTCCCAATTATCTGTCATAGATCATGTTTACAAGACCTTCACATAGTGATAACAAATATCCAAGAGTTCTCACTTACATCAACATCAGGTTGATAAAGCTATGGTTTTCACTTAGAAAAGACATTTTCAATTATAGAAGCATAAATCTCATTTCATTTTCCAATTGTGGTATTATATATTTCACTATTAACATTTATTTAGATAACCAATAATCTACTTTAAAATATCTAAAGAATACTGAGATAAATTTGAACAATGTATTAATCATGACAGAGAATTTCAATATCAGAGATAATAATTGAAATCTCTTGTATCTACATCATTCAATACATGCAGATACACTTAGGGAAATTGCTGATAGTTTTAATCTAAAATTATCAACACCCATCAATCAAGTATCTACTCAATATGCAAATAACTCTCAGGATTCAAATTTGGTCTTAGATCTGATATTTCTCCATATAAATGCAGAAGAGTTCAACAATCATACAATCTCACTGGATCTTTGAAGTCCATCTGACCAAATTCCTTTGTTAGTCTACATCATCATTGAAGAAGAAACCATCCAAGACAGAAAAATAATCATGACCACAAAATGCTGGAAAGGGTAATACAAGAGTTTGCTTCTATTATAAAGAGGCTTTGGTATAAGTATTTCAAAAATGTCAACATTACTAAATACTCTAAGGCATGGTGGAATAAGGAGTGTAATAGGGATCTAGCTGAGTATCAAACACCCAGAAAAAGAATAGACTGGATTAAATACAAGAAGTCAGTAAGAACAGCTAAAAGAATATTTTTTTACAATAGGATTCAAGAAGTCATGTTAACTAACAAAAGACCATAGGATCTTATAAATTGGGTCAAGAAACAAACATTACCAGCTATGGAAGCTATCAAGTTCAATGAGCATCTATGTAATGAGTTGGATAATCTGTGACAAACACTTTATCAATTTTTTAATTCAGCTCAAGACAAACTGGTTAATTTTCAACTTCTGGATGAAATTTCTTCATGTCAACAATCAGAGTGGCTACCATTCTCTAAAGCTGAGTTTATTGATACTATCAAATGTAGTAATCCATCTTCTCTGGGTTCAGATATATTTCCTAGAGTCATCTCAAAGCATTAGTAGGCAATGCTAAATACATTGCTAATATTGTCAACATAGAAAATTTATGCATCAATTCTGGTTATTAGCTGTCATATTTCAAGAAGTC
>Ga0157364_1000632_pt1 | contig 25553 bp, 12 predicted proteins | sample AttsexASBM2_FD_111476 | JGI IMG/M metagenome (GOLD analysis project Ga0157364, IMG submission 111476) | Fungus gardens microbial communities from leaf cutter ant in Ribeirão Preto, State of São Paulo, Brazil - Atta sexdens ASBM2 | ecosystem: Host-associated > Fungi > Mycelium > Unclassified ... | reverse complement strand
TATATATATATATATATATATATATATATATATACACATATATATATACATATATACTATATTGTAGTCGAGGTAATATTTTTCGCAATAAATTTATTAACAGTTTTAACATAACATATTAATATCTTTATAATATGATGCTTGATGATAGCATCAAATTATTAAAATTGTTTGTCAATTTAATTCACGATAACTAGAGTAGTTTTAATTGCGTTTATCGTCCGGAAAAATAATTCAGCGCGCAATTCGAAAAGACTACAATATGGTATATATGCAAGTATTTACTTATATAGTGTATATTATATTAGTATATATTATATTAGTAATTCAAGATTGAATTATTTAAAGTAATAAAGATCCAGCTTCAACCGTAATAGACATTTTAAATTTCTAGTATTGATTGTGTTTATTAAAAAAGGTTATTGGAATGGGTGTGTGCAGCCCCATTTTGTAATAACTCAGTAATCAAAGATTACATATTAAAAACATTTCCCAAATATCGAATGTTGCGCTTTATGGACGAAAAATGTTGGCAAAAAATGTTATTTCTTCTTTTATGAATCAGAGAATCGATTATGTATCTTGAAACGATGTGAAAATTATAAAATTGAGTAAATTTATTAGGTGTTGAAATAATGAAATTGTTGAACTAATGAAATTGTAAATATTCCAATGAACTTGCTTACTTTTTTATAATTTTTAATTCTTGTTTCAAAATACACAATAAAATCTTTAAATTTTCAAAATAATTTTGTTTAAAAAAGAGATTAAACTAATTAATTTTTTGTATTATTTCGATATGCAATGTAAGAAATCTATTTGTTAATAATTTAAAATACTTAATTTTAATTATATTGTTGAAATTTAAGAGTAACACGAATATAAGTATTCAAATGTTGGCAAGAATTGTTAAAACATGTTGGATCAATCAAAATGCGGCTTTCTGATTTGCGATTCTGATTAGAGGGTCTCTACATCTTATTCTCTTAAATTTTTTGTGTGTCACATGATCCTTAAGTCGAAACATAATGAAGAACACAGGCAACAGAAACAGTGAATAATGAGTCATCCAATCAGAGTTTCGAGATTAAGTTAGAAACATAACTTATATTGATTGTGTTCCGAAAACTATGTTAAAAATATTCTTTTTAATTATAAAGTTGATATCGCTGTTATTAACAAATTTGTTCCCTAAGGGATCAGCTGCCTTCCAGGATAATTTCCATTCATCTGTGACCCGCAGAGATACTATTTTTTACTTTTGTTACAATATAATTAATTATTTATCATTGTACATATTTATTTAAATATTATTTAAATAATATGGAGCGAATATTGGACCGATGAGAATAAATTTAATTAAATAAAGAAATCTTATATTCGATCACGCGGTATGCAGATTACAAAATATAAATAACGATAATAATAATTTGTAATAATTATTATTTGTTATGTTGCAAGTGTAATCATTAGCTTATATACAGCGAATCAGAATTGTTGAACCAGTTTTTTATCCTATGAATTATGGACTACACACGTTATAATCCTATTGGATATGAAGTAATCAATAATTTTCTTATAGGGTAAAAAGCTGATTCTGGGACTCTGATTCATTCTGTACAATGTTTCAAGACATTAAGGACAAACTTTAAAGGATATGAAATCTCAATGAAAGAATCAGTTTTTGTGTTTGTAAACTTCTCCCCCCCCCCCCACACACACACGCGCGCGCGCGCACACACATTTTTAAGAAGCTGTGTTCGAGATATAAAAAATTGTTCAAATATTACATTATTACTATTTTAATCATACTAGATGTCATATACGAACTTTATATACAAGACAGTAATAATTCAATGATTATAATTCTAACATTTCGATCTTTTAATGTGATCATCTTTCTTTAATGATTAATAAAGAAATTGAACTGTGGGCTGATCGAATTGAACATTACATTAAAAATAGTTAAGTGCACAGTAATTCCTCTTTATACATAAACTTGTACATAAACTATACTTGTAATTCAAAATAAAATGCATTTACAAAATTGCAAGTCTCAATTATGTACAAATTTTCTATCTCAAGGATATATGGCTCTTAAATCATAGTATTTCATGAATATTTCTGTTAAAGTAAGTCCATGTATCAGTAAATCCCTGAGTTAGTAGTCGATCTGTAATATAAATTACATGACCGTCTTTATTCATCATTAATCATCATAGTAATCATACGTGTGTTATATGTCTGTACATAATTGAGACTCATAATTTTATAAATGCATTTTATTTTGAATTATATATATTATGTTTACATACAAAGAGGAATTACTATATTAGCTGTACACGCAACTATTTTTAATGTTTAATTTAATCAGTCTATGATTCAATTTTTTTCTTTATTGCCGAATATAGGATTCCTTTATTTAATTGAATTTATTTTCATCCAATATTCGCTCCACATTGTCTAAACAATGTTGTAATAAATATATATAATGATAAATAATTAACTATATTGTAACAAAAGTAAAAAAATAACATCTCTGCTGGACAAGCCGATGCAAATGGAAATCATGATGTCAGCAGATCTCTTACGGAACAAATCATGTTAGTTATAGCACTATTAATTTTGTAACTCTCTAAAAAGAATATTTTCAATACAACTATCGGGATCCAGCAAACGAGAACAGTTGGATTGGATAAATCCATATGATACATCAAGTTTTTGAATCCGCGAAAAAAGTATTGAATTTTATAGAGACTGAATATACTAAATCCATTTCTATACGTCTAGATAAATATAATAATGTGAACTCTAGTGAATTCATATAAATTCAGAAATGAAATGCTGCGATAACAGAAAGTGATTTATCGTTGGAATGCAAGTACCAAAATGATCATAGATATATAATATAAATCGTTTCTTCACGAATAAGTCCTAGTACTATACACAGAGTATAAAACATTATGGATTCACAGCAACAGAGTGAGAGTGCGATTACACGTCGCGCGGTACGCAGTACAGTAACTAATTAGGTAATTATAGGAACTGCGCAAATCGTGCCGCTTGCCTTTCCCTTCTATTACATGGAGCGCGGTAAACGACACGGGCTAGTAACAAACTTTAATATGAATTTTTTTAAATGTATTAACTTATTTCTATGCACATTTTATCGATACTTTTATTTCTTTAACAGATTTATTTAATAATTGCATTTAAATCAATTAATTCTATTAAAAAGTGCTTAGTAATGTGAATTTGTCACTAGCCGTGCCATTTACCGCGCTTCATGTAATAGAGGAGAAAAGAAACAAAAGGCACGGTTTGCGCGATTCCTATAGTTAGGTACTTAATTAGGTCGAATTCCACAACGTATGGTTAACTCTTAACTGAGGTTCAACTTGTTTCTTATCTCTTTCCAATTCAAGAATTGGAAAGACAATGAATAAGTTGAACCTCGGTTAAAGCTTAATCGTGTTGTGGAACTGGACTTTAGTTACTGTATCGCGTACCGCGATATATGTAATCACACCCTGACTTCCTGGTATAATTTAAACTGTCGTGGCTAGAGAATTATATCTAGAAACCTTGTCGTCGTGGATTCGCAATGTTATATATTACACTGGAGTTTTTGTTTGGGAAGCAACAACTTATGTATACACCTCGGTGTGTACTTTTCAACATCACTTGCAGAAATCGATGATTAGCATTTGATCTCCCATGTTAGACAATCTGCATACCGCACATTAAATTCAAACGAATTAATTGCATATTCATTGCATTGAATATTGGATAAAATATCAGAAGTAAATTACTAATACGTGATTACGGATTTAACAGATTGGTCATTGGATATTTCTATGCACATTGGATGAGATACAGAAATGACCAATTATCCATAATCACTAATTCAAGCAGATTGCGAAAGAAAAGAATTTAAAAAATTCAAAAACTTGATTCTACATCACTTCAATGAATGTTAGTTCTTTATTGCATTCTCTTGAGATTATAAATATATACAATAACAATTATACAATTATATACACGCACTCTTATCCTAACTTAACTTATCTTATACAAACTTATCCTACGCATCTTTCTTTCTCTCTACGCCTGAACCTCCACTTCCACTGTAATATCTCTACATTACTCTTCCATCCCCAAAATCTATAACTCATTAATCCTCTTCGCAGAGCTTCCTCACACCTTCTCCTCCCTCCTCTCTCTCTCCTTCCTTTCTCTCTTTCTCCTCCATCTTTTAAACTTCCTTTTTTTCCTTAATTCTCTTTCTCCTCCATTTTCTTCCTTTCTTTCTCCACTTCTCTCCCTCTCCCCCTCTTCTCCCAAAATTCTATCTACAACCTCCTGCCAGCTTCCTTCATATCTTACATTTCAATTCCTACACTTTTCTTATATATGCTCCCATGATTCCATTCCATTCCCACATAGCCTACACTTTTTTTCCTCCTCTCCTTCCCAATATCTCCCTTCCTTCGTCTCATTCCCTAATCTAAACTTAGCTATCCTCCTACATCTCCTCCCCATCATTTCCTTAAATCTGCCGGAATCCCCTCCTCCTTTATCCATCCATACCACCTATTATTCTTCGCTTTCTTTATCTTTTCCTATCTTTCCTTCTTCTGCAGTTCCTTCTCTACCCCTGTTTCCCAGCTCTTCAAATATAAATCCTCCCTCTATCTCTAACTTTTGCCAGCTTTCCAACTCCAACCCTCTGTCCCCTTTCTTTCCCAACCTTTTAACTTTCTCTTATTCCTTATATTATCCCTTATCTCCTCCAAACATAACTGCGCCAAAAAACTACTCTCTGCTTAATCTCTTCCTTTCAATATACTCCTCTCATACTTCTCACACCCCCTTCATTCTCCGCTAAAAAAATCATATCAGCTGCGTAGGCCAAACCATATATCTTCTTGTCTTCTAGCTTCTATTACCTCTCGTAGGGTTAATAACGAGGACATGGGATTAGAAGAATCACAGAACCAATGGTTTTTTACAAACATTTATTTGCTATTTACACTATTAACACACAATTTGCTTGTTGATCAATTTATCATATCAATATATCGGTCACGACTTTATCACGGCTCGGGAATCACACATCATTCCCGAGAAATATCGTGCATGGCTGCTCTCATTTATAAATTGATACTTTTTAATTACGACTAAACATACGCTATGGATTGTATCCGCACTTACTCGATCTCTGCTTCTCGATTCAAGAAGCGAATATATATCTTCCTCTTTTCTTCTCATCCCTCTCTCTATCTTCTTCCCTCTTGTTTATCCCTCTTCCTATTTCCTTTGTTCTTCTTTCCTTCCTTCCTCTCTCTTTTTCTTTTTTTTTCTTCGTCTTTAATCTTTTCTCCTTCCCCTTATTTCCTTCCCCTATCTCTTAGTTCTTTCCTCTCTTCATCTTATTTCCACTTCATCTTCATCTCATTCTCCTTTAATTCATATCTCCCTTCCTACTCCATTCTTGCTCTTCTCCCCTCCTTTATAATCACTTGTCTCATTCACCTCATCTTCCTCTCATCTCTTCAAGTCAAATTTTTCTCAATCCATACATTCTTTCCCTTCAGCTTCCATTTATTCCTTATTATATTTCTCTTCTTTCTTAAACTCCCCAACGTTATCACCACCATCCACTCCCCTCTCCTGTCTCTATCTTTCTTATATTCTCTATCTTCACCTCCATTTCTATGCTTTCCATTATTTCTTTAATCTTCTCTTTTTCTGCTTTTTCTACATTTAACCCCTTTATTATAATATTTCTTTTTCTTTCCTCTCTTCCTCCATTCACTTCTTCTCTCCAATTTTCTTATCTTTTCTATCCATCTTTCATTCCCTTCCCCACTTTCTATCTTCGTCTCTTTTTTACCTTTTCCCCTTTCCATTCTCCTGCTCTTATCTTCATTTTATTCAATTTTCCCCTTTCCAATATCTTCTTTATCTTCTACACCATCTCCTATTTTTCCTTCTTCCATCTTCTTCTCTATTTCTTCTTTTCTCTTATCCTCTCCACTTCTTTTCTCACCATCTTCTTTTGCCCCTCAGCTACATCTCTTATTTCTTTCTTAACTCCTCTTAACCCTTCCCTCATTTCCTCCCTCTTTTTCTTGAGTATCTCTCTCATCTCTTCTTTTCCCATTTTGACTTTGATATTATCGTCTCTATTTTCTCCTCCCCTTCCACCTCTCCCTTCCTCTTTCTTTTTAGAAACTGCTCCTCCAACTCATCTGTATTTCCACACCTATCCTTAGCTTTTCAATTCTATCCGTCATCTATCCTCACTCATTCTCTCTCTCTCCTCCTTTCTTCCTCTCTCTTTCTCCATCTTCTCTTTCCTTCTGCGCTATCTCTTTCGAACAGATTCAACCTCTGTATCTCGAACCGACCCGCTATTTCCTCTTTATTCTCTTCTGAACATATTTCTCTCCACCATCACTCACTCCTGAGCTCCGTTTCACCTCACTGCGCGCCACGTACCTGATACTCCCTTAATCTCAATACCTTTCTTCTCTATCTCCTTCCCCGTCCAAATCCTTTTCTTCCATTTCTCCCTACACTCTCTCTCTCTCTCTCTCTTCCCCCCCCATCTTCGCCCTTTGCTCTGCCTATTCACAAATCGCCCACTTTATTCTATCACGCCGAAAATGGAAGTCCCCCCCATAATGAATAATTTTCAACAGTTTTCAATAATTTCTTGTTTGCTGGAAACACAACCACTAAAATCTATCACTATAAGGATGCATGGGACGAAAAGCACAGATGTTTTGAGATTGTTCATTCGCGAATATAGTTTTGGCGATTTGCAAACAGATCAAGCAACAGACAACAGGCAATGAAATTTCAACGCGTTGAAAAATTGTTCTTATTGTCTGTGCCATGTTTTTGTGTTTCATGCATTTGTATTAGCAGAGAGAAACCTGAAAGAGGACATAATGGCCCAAAACTAGACCACTATAATATAGATATTTGCATCCGCCATTTCTAGACTTTTTCCCACTCTTTGTTCTGTCTTCAATCTTAGTTTAACGGTGGAGAAAGAACAAAGGAAGAAAGGAGCAAGAAAGTGATAAAAGGACTAAAAATCGCGGATGCGATTTTACTTTGGTAAGACACTCATAGTGTCTTACCAAAGTAATCGCAAAATGTTGCTGCGCACTATCGCCTTGTAAAGAAGTGGATGTTAATTATACAACAATATTCACTTTTTTGCAATGTTCCCGAAATCGAACTAATCGCTGTAATCGTTGAAATCTTTATTAATTTGATTACATTTTAGTTACTTTAGCGATTTCAATTGTCTTTCATCAGGAACATCGCAAAAAAGTGAATATTGTGTGTAGTTAACATCCACTTCTTCAGAAGGCAGTAGTGTGCGGCAGCATTTTGCAGTTACAGGTTTTGATAAGACATTGTAATATGAATATTCGCATTCGCGATTTTTTAATCCTTTTGTCACTTTCTTGTTCCTCAATCCCTTGTTTTTTTTTTTGTTAAAGGTTTTGGGCCGTCGCGTCGTATCCGCTCAGATTTCTCTCTGATATTAATATAGGTTATCGAACTTATATCCTAAAAATCTGGACGGCTCGTGTTTCTATTGCCTATGCTTTTCATTGACTGCGTTCAGCAGAACTGCGTTCAGTTGAGTGCAGTTGTTATTGATATTCTTTTAAATTATCCAGTTAACATTTTCGATCTTAAAGAATATATCATTAGCAACGAGTGCTTACTCAACTGTTGAATCTGCTGAACGTAATCATTGTATTTCCGGCTTTACTTCTGTGAATAAGAAAAGGATATGTGCTACTTTGCTCTGCAGTGATCATAGACTTATAAGATAGACGGAACATTTATATGAGAGAACCTGAAAACTTGATAGAAGAGAGAGAAATAGTCACGGAGTAGTTCTCTCTTTTTTTAGTGCATTGATTGATTGTTAAGGCAAGCTGGGAAGTGACTGAAAGCAACGAAAATAGACGTCCAAGAATCAATGGCCGAGAATTATGGCCTTAAGGTACAATTTTACGTGCTGCTGAAATAAGCAATTGGAGTAACGGATTTGATGCTCTTATTCCAGCGGCTAAAATCTTATAGTTTGAACAATTTAAACTATACGCAAACGTTGTTGACAGTGCTGTTACGCTGTAAGATGTATTTTTCGAGCCGCTCAAAATGACCGTTTCAATGACAAAAAAGATCACGTGATGACTTTTGTCATAAAACTATTAGAGTGACAATTTTATACATAAAAAGAAGAAAGAGCATTAAATTTGAGCGATAGATTTGATACATTGTTTGTCTTTTTCACGTATCACTTGCAGTATTAACGCTGAATTAAACAGTTATTAGCAGGAGTGGCGGAACACGGTAAGCGAGTTCGACATAGCTGGGATCGCCATGTTTTAGGAGCGTCTGATATTGTGTATCTATATTGTACTGAATGAGATTGAAATACATTTTTTCAATAAATTGCGAAATACATAAAAGTCATGAACTATACAGCATCATAAAGCAAATAGTTATGATTCATGACCCTTTTATGCATTCCGAAATTTCTAAAAAAAATCTCTATTTTAGTAACATCAAATATATATCGATCAAATATATATCTTTCGATTTTCGAATTTTTTTTTCTTAACACTTCTTTTTTTTTTCTTTACATAATATCTGTCGTTTTTTTTTTAATGATTGTTCCACGAGATTCGAGTAGAGATATACGCGTCGATGAATAGTGAATGTAACTTCTTTTTTCTTGTTTAACTCTTCAAATTGAAAAATTAAATTTAATTTTTTGAAAAATATTTAACAAGTATTTTACATAAGTAGTAATTATTGTGTAAAGACATAATGCAATGTTTAGTGACATTTTTGTCCCTAGGACATAAATTCTTTTATTAGATATTGGATTATCATCTCGAATGTTCGAAGCAGTATAAATATTGTACAACTGTTTTTGAATGAATCGTATATTTTAACAAAAGAAGACTTAGTTACGAGCACGTTGTTTTTCCCAGATACCGTATAAAAAAAAAATTCTCAGAATGTTAGTTTTGGGCTGTAAGTTGTAGGTTTGAAATTTGATAACTAATTAGAAATTCTTTCATCTAGGGCGCGAATTGAAAATTTGCGAGAGGGGAGTGCCAAATACCCTAATGCCATCTCTGATAAGTTATTCTAATTGCGTCGAATTCTTTATCTAGATCAACAACAAAAAAAAAGAATAAATTAGGATATGTACATTGCAGTTAAGGGTAGTCAACACAATCAACATAGCACTGTCAATATTGTTTGAGCGTTCGACGCTAGTAATTGAAATTGTGTAAACTACAAAATTTCAGCTGAAATAAGTGATAAATCTATCGCTTCAATTGCTTATTTTAATAGCACGTGAAAATGTATTTTTACGCTCAAGCTGATTTGGCAAATATTTTCTGAGCGCTCTTAGTGTGGAACTAGCATATAGCAGATTAACTAAAGCGGTCGTAAATTATCTTATATGAAATTGAACGACTTTTTACATTTATTTTTAAAATGTTCATAATAAATGCAATAAAAGCAACAGAAGACTTTGTGAAACTCATGCGAGGGTGAAGAAATTATAAATAGTGGATTAATCCGTTCCAACATTTCCGTTGGTAAAAAAAATAAAAAAAAGATGCCACAGTGCACTATTCATTAGAATATTTCAAAATTTAATAAGTACAAAAATGTTTCAAGCAAAAGTTGCTTAACTATTAGAGGAAAAAATGATGATAACCTTAGCCAAGCATAATCTAAAGCAGCCTATGGAAAGCAATATAACAACTTGGAAGAACAAAAATATTTTCGTATATTATTGGGTTGTCCGGAAAGTTCATGCCGATTTTGAAGGAAAATTGAAACGCATTTAAATTTTTAATTTCATTTATTAAATTTAAATCTTTTGCGGCACGAACTTTCCGGACGACCCAATACTATTCAAATAAAAATATTTTAAAAGAATATCAGCAATGTATAAATATAGGTGTAACAGACAGTTTTTATTAACTTTTACTAATTTTTTTAATTTTCTGAAAAGTAGTTTTAAAATATAAAATGCTTTGAACAAACACGCATATATTGCAATGTTGATTTGCCCATTTTTAAAGCAATCTCTCACTTTTTTTTTAAATTTGTCTAATTTAAGAGTGAAAAATTTCCCTCTTTGGGGAAATAATGAAAATACTCTTTCAGATTACTATAAGTTTTACATTGACCTTATTTACGTTGCTTGCATTTTTTGCACTCAGCATTTTCGCTTTCTCTCTCTTTAATGCCAAATGTATGTCTATCTCATTTTAAATGCAAAAATGTTTGAAGATTTCATGTGTAAACTCGTGGAGATTTTAAAATTATGATCCTACTGGAGAAAAGAAGAGCAGAAATGGTGAGGGTATCTGATAGGACGCGATCAGATTCTTGTCTTGCAAGTCCACAAAGAAGCGAATATCGCGAATCGAACGCATCCTTTTCGTGCTCGCCTCGGAATATGGGTCCCGCTATAACACCTGTTTCCTACGAGCAATGCGATTGTCGACCTGAATTTCGAGTCAAGAAATCTAATCCCTTTAACTCGGAAATGGACCACGTGCAATGGATCTCTGAAAAAAGCAGAGTTAAACGACTATGAGATTTTAGGATTTTAAAATTAAAAAACGAAAGATGTAAAATTATTAGCATTGTTTATTGTTGCTGACCATTATCAAACAGAACAAAGTTATACCTTAATAAGTTATATCTTAATAAGTCTATTATGAACTAATTTATGTATTACAGATCGACGCGATAATCTTTATTAACATCTGCCTATTATTTAACAATTATTTAAGTCTTAGTTGGATTAAAATGTTAGGAAATTAGAATTCAGAGAAAGCAAAGCACATTGATTTTTGTTTAGTCTATTTTTTGGATAGTAATGGAAGAAGGAGGAAAGAGATTGAAAAAGAATTCCACTGGAATTAGATAAGGGTTGGAGAAATCCGGAATAAATATCGGAATACAGGAACGGGGAAGTTGGCCGGATTCCATTCGTTCGTCGTTCGTCTGGATCGAAATAATGAGGGCCGACCGTAAAGATGACATCGAGAATAGGTCCGGGAATTGACGAATGATTTAAATGAGTTACTTGGATGCGGAAATAGGATTTCGGTGGTAGTAGAGGAATTTCTTCTAGGAACTCCACGCCGTCCGTGAGTTCATCGGAGACGGAGTTCCTCTAGGGGAAAGTGGAATGGAGATGACAGATGAATCAGGTATTAGTGGAGGGATGTCGGGAAAAATTCTGTGAGAGAGTCCGAAAACATGGATGACGGAATTCGAAGGAAACATAAAGGAGAAGGAGCAGATATGACTTCTACGCGTTTAGATAAACAAGTAGAACCAGTGAAGCCGATGGTGGCGAAAGTGGTGGAGGCAATACGTCCTCGGTTGGGCGACTCCGATTTCGAGAACCTTCAAGGTGCTCCTACGCTTGGTTCAGGAATCTCCGCGCTTCACGATAGGCCCGGCTTCTAAGTCAACCCTTGTAGGGGTGGTTTAAGTGTGGCACTATGGTTTAGCGTGAATTAGCTTCCGCGGTAAGTATATGATATATATATATAATATATATATATATATATCGAGATGGAATTTACTGTTCTGCAAGATTAAGCCTGAAGGTGACTATGACCGATCTCTGCGATTGTTCAAGGGCTCCAAGGGGAGGGTTAATCCAGTTTGGAGGCTTCAGTCGAGTCACTTAACAATATCGCAAATAAAATCGCTTGAGTGAACTGATCGCGGCTCACCACTAGAATCGGTTAAGCGATCTGGTTGCGGCAGAGTGTGGGTTGATTGAGTAACTTTTACTGTATAGTCGCGAACCGGCAGAGTTTCGTGGATGGAATTTGACTAACTGACTGTTCGTGAAGGATCTTCTTTTTATATTCGTGAGTGGTGCCGAATGCAGGCCTCGCGTATGTTACTGATCTAAAATAAAAAAAAAATAAGGATTAGGATTGAGGATATCGTTTGTGAAATAGGATATTGGAGTATATGTCTAAGACAACTTTCGTCATCGACCGTTTGCCAAATGTTCAATAGATTCAGAATTTAATAAATGACACACATGTCATTTATTACCGACAACTGCTATTTCAGTTGTATTTCTTAATCTATTTACTTCTTCTATTCCTCATCCTCGGGATGAAGAGTTTCGTCTATTCACTTACTTTTTAATTTTTAATCAAACAACTTCGTCCCGAGTGGATTATTTAATCTTAAAAAGGCGAATGTTATTGGGTTCGTCACTAATTCGGTTGTAACTCCCTATAGTAGAAACAGATGATCTACCGGTGTTACTTGTTAATAACTTTTATGGTGATGATGAAAATTCTAATTGAAGAAAAGAACTGTTTGGATGTAATACATGCAACATGAACAGAACTATTACACACAACAAAAAATAGTAACACGTTTTTGTGACCCATTTTTACTAATTTTGATGGGCTGTTACATAAAAAGCGCTGTCTGATTTATACTAATTTCACTCACTGCCACTAGACGCGCTGAAGAAAAACTTAGCTAATTAATTCCCCATCGTTTTTATTGAGAGAGAGGGGGAGGAAGAGAGAGAGAGAGAGAGAGAGAGAGAGAGAGAGAGAGAGAACTACTTTGGAAGTAGTTCTGTTCTGCAATGTTGTCTTCAGCTAAAGCATTAGATATGTAGGTATTCTCATCCGCAATTTTGGTTCCACTTGATTGATATATTAGGTATGGGAAAAAGTTCGTGGCGTTTTTCCCGTTAGATGTAACGGGAAAAACGAACTTTTTCCCATACCTAATATTATAGTACAATTGACAAAGATGGTGACAAAAATAAATGTTAAAAAGAGTCCGCTCACTTCAAATTTGGCTAAAATACACTTAATCGATTTGTTTTTGCATAAAAATAAAGATTTGACAAGAAAAAAGAAAAAAGTGCTTTATTTCGTGAACCGAGATATTAATCCTTAAAGTCGAGGACTATTCAGATTAGAAAATCTCACAACAGTGATTCACTACTTTAAAAACACAATTCATTACTTTTAAAATACAAGTTCATTACTTTATCAGAAAATTTATGTTTTTAGCGCTTAATGAACTACTGTTATGAGAGATTTTCTAACCCGAATAGTCAACTTTAAGTTAATTAATATCTCGATTTGCTGAGCAAAGCAACACTTTCTTCTTGTCAAATCTTTATTTTTACGCGAAAACACATTCAATATACTTTTATCAAAATTTGAGGTGAGCGGGCTCTCCTTAACATTTATCTTTGTCACTAATCATACTATAACCTATCAATCAAATGAAATCAAAATAGCGGATGAGAATACCTACATATCTAGTGCCTTATTTCAACTTCTCTTGTACGAACGCTCCGTCTATCTTATGTTACGTCACTAGCCCATTACAGTTGATCCTAAAGATAGAACGGCCATCCGCGACCTACATTAATTTGATACGATTTTGCTCCTAGAGAATTGCGCGGCGATCAAGCTTGCGTCTGAGAAATAGTTAGGGCCTCCGCACAATAATAGGAACAGGGAATAGAGAACAGAGAATAAGAATTTCAATCTATCAGAAATTGTGTATTCCACAATACATGATTTCTGATAGATTGAAATTCTTATTCTTTGTTCTCTGTTCCCTATTCCTTTTATTGTGCGGAGGCCTTTATAATTATCGTCATTTCACAGTCGTTCCCCGATTCTGGCTAGATAAGTTAAGAAAGACGAACGTCCAAGCATGTTGCACAGTCGCTGATTGTCCGGATTTCTGATACGCGTGTGATGCAAGTTGAGTACCTCTCAATACGCTGCAGATAACCGATATGAATATAGTGGCGCATCATGCGATGCTCAATTATCAACTGATCTGAGTTCGAGGCACATGTCATAATTTTGCGCATGATGCTGATTAAATGTCGAGGTCACGTACAAAGCACTCGCGATCCACAGTATATACGCATCAGTAAATGCGTGCGCGCGGTTTGCGTTCCGTCAATTCATACACACACATAATCGGCACATAATCGGAACTCAAGTCTTCATTACGCGGCCTATATCGTGAATTCACAGATCCACAAACGGCGTCCACACAATCGAATCATGAAGAGGAAGTAATGTATACCGCGCCTCAAGATGGCCCGATAGTGACTGGGGTGGCATGAAGGCCCGATGCGGAAGACGCCAGGTTGTGCGGCGGTGATCTTCCTGATGATCTCAAGATGGCGGCTTCCAGACATCACGTGATAGCTGCAATGTGGTGATGTGATGTGACTTAGCGGTTCTTCATGATCCACAGCAGCAGCGGCTTTTTACTAGCAGCAGTTACTCAGTGTTGCTTTGTTACGATGCCCGCTAAAGTGATATTTCAGGGAAATAGGCTCTTTGGAATGGTCGGGTTAAGAATGCGTAGTAATCCTTCGAACATTTACTATGTATATGTATTTATTTATGTACTCATTCGATTAGGATTATCGAGTCTTTACAAAATAATCTGCGCAGCATGTGTTTATACATTCGTCTCTTATGTGTACGTTGAATAGCAATTCGATTCTGCTTTTCTGTGCTAAAGGCGAAAGCCGTTTGCGTTTAACTATAATCTCTCAGGACCACTACGTGGTAATAGGCTGCATTAATTTAATAATTATTAAGTATTAATAAACTACGATTAGTTATAATAAACTTGTAATGTTAAAATTAATAACTACAGTTAAGTATGACCAATTGCTAATATTAAAGTTGGTAAGTTTTTCTCTACGAATTAGTTGAAGTGTGATAGCGAGGTTTTTAGATTGCGTTAGTGTAAGAATTATATATACACATTAATGCTTACAAAATGTTAACAAAGGATTCGCTCTAAAAAAAACGCAGTGAAAATTTGCGAACGAGGATTTAATAAGATGAAGTCGGATTAGTAGCACGTGAAAATTGTATGCATGGGCTTACAACTGAATAGCACCACAAGAGCACCCATTCGTTTTCGTCCGCTCAGTTAGACGTCCGGAACCAGAGAGAGCGCCCGATGGAGCTTCCTTTCGAAAGATCCAGCAGATCTCTTACCCCAGTGTAGGGATTAGAAGGGAAAAGAGAGAAATGCTCTAACATCTAGAGAAGAAAATACTGCACGGATCTAATACTTATAAGTCTATGGCAGTGGTGCAAGAAAAAAAAAGATATATGCTACTTTGCTTTGATTGATTTCTTTCGCCAATTTTCAATTAATTATTGACTAGTTTAACCGATTGGTGAAGAAGGCTCTAATGCAAATTATTAGAAAATGGAGGACAAAAATGGGACTCTAATATCGAATCTTTGATTCAGTGAGCTATATAACATAATGGAGCGAGCCATTGAGCAATGAGGATGTCTCAATTCCTAAATAAGGACACTTTAGTGCAAAGTTGATAGTTTTTTACCACGGATTCACTGGGTATCCAGAAGCGACGAGCGCTCACTGAGCAAAAAAGCTCACTGAGTTAAATTTATCTATTACTAGAGAAAACTGAGGATAATAGACTCATTTTTCAGTTTCGAATTTTTACAGACAAAATTAAGAGAATTATCGCAAAAATTAATTCTACACCAGTTATTACATACATTTGATTACCTAATAATATAAAGGGGAAACTGATAACTAATATGAAAAAAAAGCCTTTTTCTAATGCATTCCGTCTGATTCAACTCAGCCTCGGCATCGGGGTAATTCGACTAAAATTAAAATAAAGATTAATGTATTTTAAGCTATATCTTTGGCTACATATTAATAAAACTTTTATAAAAATATATTTTAAACACAAACATTCGCTTCACAGAGCAAAACAATACTTTTTGCAAAATTTATTCATTTCGTGAAAAAACACGTCGAAGTCTAGTTTTTGAGATTGGACATGAGAGAATTAAATTTATAACATTAACCACTGAGGAAAATCTCTTTAAAGGAATAAAATTTTGAATGAGTACTATAAGAGTCGTTACTAAATGAGTCATATAGTTCCATGCTGTGATTAGTCTACTATCTCTATCCGTTCATTTGTTAAAAACATTAACAATATACGATAACAAAGACACATAAATAACACACATATACAAAAAAATCTGTTGGACTTTATTAAGTAAGAACTACACTTACTATTTATAAGTAGAAATTAAATATCTCAAACAATCATATATGTCTGTAAAACAAAAACTTTAAGAATAAAAATATTTACTTAGGTACACAATTTTTTTAAATTGTGGCATAACTTCTATCATAGATGTGTTCGCAACAAGATGTTACAACAGACTTTAGCGGCAGTCGCTGTTGCATGCTCAGACACGTTTACGCATGTCTTGCGTGTTTTATTTTTAATGTAGCCTCGATTATTCTTCCCCTATATTCAACTGACCTCGGTCTCCCCTAATATGTTTATTTATTATGATTCGTAATGTAGAATAACTACTTTATCTACTATAGATAATCTTTAATATCATTTTTCTTACTTATTTATTACTTCTCTTTATTATTTCTCTAATGCCATGTTTAGGCCATAAGATAAGAAGTAATATAGAATAGAAAGTTATTCTACATTACAAATTATATAATAAACATATTAATAATAGATTAATCCCTTTTTTGTTTAGTGAGCGGTCATCGCTTCCACTAATCGGCTAATTGTTACTGCCATAAGAAAAAAGTCTGAAAGATAATATTGCTTGCCTTCCTTTTTTATGTGGGGTTATAGTTTTCTATAGTATTCTATAGTATAGGGAAGGCTCGCGCCAATATATTTTAAAGCTCACTGCTCCGATTAGAGGGTCTCTACAACAAGACAAAATAGAGTCCTCAAATACAAAGGATGCATTCCGTTTCATAATTTTCGTTGCATAATGTGCGTAATGCCTCATTTATCCTTGTTTAACATTTAGTGAAAAATACGGTTAAATAATGTATGCGTGAAATGCAATGCATCCAGAGTCTGGTCATGTTAGATCTCTTTTGATTGGCATGCTTATACTGCTATGGCTTACACTACTATGGCACTACCAATCAAAACCTAGCCTACATTTATATCAAACACATGTATTTTATATTTATATGCCTGATCACACTCTGTCTCTAGAGACTCTCTCTCTCTCCTCTGTAAGAGGATAGAGATCCTCTAATAAAAATCTGGACACGAGCCGAGTTTGATATGCAGGGGCTTTAATTTTAACAAAATCACGCGAGAGAGAAGAACATACATTTACCAGAGAGAAAGAATAAAGGGAGAATGGAGCGGATTCAGTTAGAAACTGTCATTTTCAGTTCATCGTTGAAGTGAGTAGGCGTTATAGGAACGTGAACATATAGTAGTGTTACATATATTAGTATTGTACTGCACTGTTGCGTATATTATATATGTATTATACATACACACATTTGCAGATATGCACAATAAATGATGGAACGAAAAAGAAAAGAGAACACTTTTCACTTCATTCTTCCTTGATTCTGTCTGACGTAGGCTATGGACCGATTTATGCTGACAATGGTTATGAGCATCATTTGTCTTCGTTTAACATTTGACAAACAATAAAGATGAAATTTTTTATAAAGATGAGATTTTTAAGCGTGTGAGCGTGAATCTGACCGCGGCCATAGAGATCCTCTAATCAGTCATAATACGAGACGATTTTTGTATGCCGACTTTTGTACGCAAGGTAGTAGTTTTAACAAAATTGATAACAGAGAAATATGTTAATATCTCTATCTAACCCTAACGCGTTTTAGACAGAGATACTAATATATTTTTCTATTATCGATTTTATTAAAACTACTGCATACAAAAATCGATTCAAATCATCTCGTGTCGGGACTCTGATTAAAGAGTCTCTAGACATTCATTATTTCTTTCTCTTCTTGTTTCTGTTCTATTTCTTATCAGTTTTTTCTTTTTCTCTTTTCAATAATTGCGTTGAACTATGATCAGTTAGAAATGATTGTTTTGTATCCAGAGAGTGATTGTGTATTTTGAAACGAGGTAAAATTGTGAGCACAAATGTGAGCGAATTTATTGGAATATGTATAATTTCATTGGTTAATACCTGATAAATTTGCTCACTTTTGTAATTTTTACCTCGTTTCAAGGTACATAATTGACGCCTAGATTCTTATTAAAAAGTCTCTATGATAGAAGAGACTAAGGAGATATTTCCATAAACGAATTTTTATTCTATCAAATTACATAAAAACTGAAAAAAAAATCATAAAATAATAGCAATATTTGTATTTTTTAAAGAATGATTTTAGAAAAAGCAGAATAAAAATTTATTTTAATATCTCACTCGATCCATACTATAATTGAGGTACTGATGATCTATAATAATTATAGATAAGTTTTATTTTTGAAAACCAAAAGTGCAAAATCTGACTCTTTAACAGCTTCATACAACGTCATCAAATAAAGTCTCATGGTAAAATATTGCTTCTATGAGACAAAATATAATAAAGTAATTATATTTGCAGCGCAGTGGGATAGATTGCCCAAAAATTTTTTTATGTCTCTGAACCCGAATCTGAGGTCAGAATTATAAAATTCAAAATGGCGAATTTAATATGGTGAACAAAATACTAAAAATAATCATACTTTATAATATTGGCTTTATAATATTGGTTGTATTTATAAATATTTTCAGATTAAAATAATAAAATTCAAAATGACGGATGCATTATGGAATACAATTTTCAAAATTTTCGAAATTATGTACAATTTTATTTAACAGGATTTAAAATTAAATTGATTAGGCGAATAAAGTTTACACGATTTTTTGCATTGTTCAGGTTTTAATATTTTTTTCTACAGTTATTTGAAAATTTATGAGATTAATTGACTTAATTTTAAAAAAAGTTAATTTTAGAAATTATTATTCAATTTAAATTAGAATATCAAAATTTTTTTAAATCAGTATTCTAACAGTTGTTTATAATATAGATATTAAATTTTATATGTAAATTAAGTTTATATAGAAAATAAAAATTATTGTTTTCATATAAATATTTATATAGGGTCTTTCAATAGGGACGCTCGAAATTTGTTAAATCATAATAGCCATGTTGTTAAAGTAACATCTGTCAAATTTGTTGTGAATTGTTTAGTAGTGTATGGCAAATCATCATGGAAGATCATAATGTTGAGCAACGTGTGCAAATCATAAAATTTTATTATCAAAATCAGTGTTCCGTTCGAGAAACGTTTCGCGCATTACGTGATTTTTATCCTCGCCATAACCGTCCTGTCGAGTCGATTATTCGACATTTGGTGGCCAAATTCGAGTAAACCGGTTCGATAAATAATTAGCCAACACCAGTACGTCGCCGAAACGCAAGGTCTGCTGAAAACATCGCTGCTGTGCGTGAGAGTGTACGGGAAAACCCAAGGCGGTCAATTTCTCATCGTTCACAAGAACTTGGCCTTTCAACTTCAACTTGGCGAATTTTGCGTCGGGACTTGGGTCTGCATCCTTATAAAATTCAACTGATCCAAGAACTTAAGGTAAACGACCATAGACAACGCCGTGTGTTCGCTGATTGGGTTCTGGAGCAGTTGGAAGTTAACCCAAATTTTGCCAAACAAATTATCTTTAGCGATGAGGCCCATTTTTGGATGAATGGATATGTGAACAAGCAAAATTGTCGAATTTGGGACGATACTAATCCACACGAGATACACCAGCTCCAAATGCATCTCGAGAAAGTCATTGTTTGGTGCGGATTTTGATCTGGCGAAATCATCGGTCCGTACTTCTTCCAACGAAGCGGGCGTTGTCATAACCGTCAACGAGCGCTACAGATCGATGATAAGCAACTTCTTGTGGCCTAAAATGGATGATATGGATACCGATAACATGTAGTTCCAACAGGATGACGCTACGTGCCACGATGGACATTCTGCACGAGCATTTGAGGGCATGGTTATCTCGCGCGGTGGCGATGTGAACTGACCACCGAGATCGTGCGATTTAACGCCTTTAGACTTCTTCCTTTGGGGCTATCTTAAATCGCAGGTCTATACGAATAAACCGCAAACAATTGCTCTCAAAGTCTACATAACAAACCCGCTCCATCCAGCAAATTCAGCCAGATTTATGCGAGAAAGTCATCGAAAATTGAACCGCCTGAATACGTGTCACGTATTCAAGCGAAGCCGCGGCGGACATTTGAGCGATGTTATATTCCATACTTAATGCTATACAGTATTCTTTCAAATAAAAAAAAAATTGAGTGGATATTTCACACACAAATTGTTTTATTTATATTTAAAAATCGAGCATCCTTATTGAAAGAACCTTTATAAACATTTATATGTAAATTTTATGTAAACATTTATATAAATAATTTATAAAAGTTTATACAAACCTTTTTCTTTTACAATATTTACTTATAATGTAAACTTATAAATTAAAGTCAATATTCAGATATGATTCTGCATTTTTGTCGGCCATATTGGATTCGTCATTTTGAATTTTACAATTCTGACCTCGAATTCAGGATGAGCGACATAAAGAACTTATAAATATAGCTTTTAGTAAGTATAATCAAACTTTTTTATTTTTTCGACAATCTATTCCACTATGCGTAGTGATAAAAAATTACTTTCGTGCGACAGTATAAATATGATGTATATATGACTTCTAGTTACAAGTATATAATTGAACTTTAAATTTTTGGAACTTTTTTGGCAATCTATCCCCTTAAGCACTCTTAAAATTGATTTTCGTACTTGCGAACTTGCACGTTCATAAGTGATATCAAATCCCAAAAGTGACACTTTATTTACATTAAAGCGCACATCTTAAGGCTCCTGACTAGTTGCGACGGCCATGTTGGAATTGTGAAGAATGGAGCGAGGAAAGACACGTTAATTTATGTTGCGAGCCATTTTTAAATTAAGACAATTTAAATGAAACGAAATGACGAGAATGAACATTTCATACTTGTTCAGGGCTAGATTTGTTCATCATTACGAGGGACATTTTACGAGAACTTCAAAGCTTTGCGTTTAAATTTCAATGAACAGAGAGCGAGTGAAAAAATGGCCTTCGGTATTTTTTATTTTTATTTTTTTTTTTTGCTGAACTAATAGATCGATTTTAATGTTCCACGTCTCATTTTGTAATTATTTCGAATACCTATTTTTTTTTATATCGATTTTTTTTTCATACAATCACCTTTCGTCTTATAAGTGAAAAACGTACTTTTTGCAACTATTTGATTTTTTTTCGCATATTTTTTTCACAAGTCTCGAGTCTCGAATATACGCATTTTTTTTCTGATGGCCTTCCGAGACTTTCGTGAAAAGAAATGCTGGTTTATAATTTTTTTCTGGTAAAATTCTACTTTTATTGAACTATTCTTGCTACTTGAGTTTATGAAGGAGAGATATACTATATAACGCGCATTAAAAATCGTAAACAATTAAATCTCGTAAATTGTTGCGTTTTAACATGATTTTATTCTGAATTGTTGGGAGGGGTACATTATTATTAGAATTTATTAAAACTTATATATTATTTATATGCCTCAGTTATTTATTAGGTGGCTCTTGCTCCTTATTGATGCTTAGGGCCCCCGAGCGGCCGAGATTATCGAGAAAGCATTTTCAATCGCTTGAAACAAGTGACTAGAAGAAGAACTGTGAGAAGGAGCTCGTTATCTCGTTGATTTTCGGCGCGCCACAGGCGAGCACGGATATGAGCTCCTTCTCACAGTTCTTCTACTTGTTTGTATATGGCTACCAGTTTCGCCAGACCGCCGCTTGATTCTGTGCCGCTACCGTCAACGCAGAGTTCTTGGCTGAGTTGTCAGGAGTCTTAAGAAACAAATTGACATGTTAAATTGATCGATTTGAGATGGAACGCTGTCTAAAATTTAGGGGGTGTAGAGTAGAGATATACGCTTGTAACAAAATAAAAAAACGTAGACTATCATGATATTATTTTCATATTTATTCGTTTATCGTTTTTTCATTACCAAAAAAGGTTAATGAAGAACCCATTTCTTTTTCTTTTGAGAAATTCCAAGTTACCTGATATGAAGGAAATGAGTTATCTACGAAAATGAGTCACTCCTATTATTATTATTGAATATACATCAAACATTTTATTGAACTAATATATCGTAATAATACTGAATAGCTATCATTATTGATAGATTTTTAATTATAGAAAAAGGGGAGAAGGGAATTAAAATGCATTTAAAAAATCTCGTATTTTATTTTTTAAACTTGATGTATTATTTTTCTGGCGTTGCGACCACTAATCGTATATTTTAAATACATTCTGTAACGCACAATTCTTAATATGTTTTCCACATCATACAGTGTTAGTAACATCTAGATTATGTATAGGATCTATATCTTCGTAATCAGCATCTAGAGTCTCAATTGTCGAATCATCGATATCGAGTATATTCGCGTTTTTCTCGTGCTTTAACGTACATAAGAGCCTTATTGTCATTCTCTTCCGTATCAATTACAATTGAAATCACGCATTTCACCATGCTACGGAATCCTGTCTTGTCATTGCAATCCATGGTGACAAGCACTCCGCCAAGAAGCGCAGTCCTTTTCGAATTTTGTTAAGAAATTCCATGAGACATGTAAAAATGTTATGAGAAATGGCTCCGTTTCTCAACACCGTCATTTCCTTCCACGATAAATTTCCTTCCAATGATAAATCCTTGTACAAACATTCAAATTAAGCATATATTAAAAAAGCGTGTTTTCCTTATGCCATTGTGTTTAACGATATTTCAAAGAGATATTTAAATCGATTCTAGAGGTGATACACATATCCCTTTGTTATTAAATATTGTTACTGAATGTAAGTAGACAAAAAATGAAGACTTACTTACAATATTGTTACATTAAAGATTCTTTAAATTAATGCTTTATAAATACGTAAGCTATGATGTAATTTTTTATTATTGAATGCAAAAACGGTTATATCATGACATCTCTCAACGCTATCTGAGTTTCTTTCACTTAATCCGAAGAATTTGTTACGTCTATATTTTAACATTAATAAATTTCACATAAAATATATTACAGATATGATGCATCTTCAAATCTAATAAATAAATGTAACTCTAAGTATATGAGTAAGTATAAAATGCTAAAACGAATAATATGTTTCAATGTTTCCGTGCAAACATTCGTTACCGAAATCTAAGTTATTTTGAAGAATTCATTATTCGAGTAACTTTAATGTTGAAAACGTTATGAATTCTTTTTAAAGGTATAAGAGATCAAGCCTAAATATTTCGATGTGAATTTGTATACATAGACAATTCTATAAACTGCGCAAATAAAGTCCTTTTCAATGAAACGCAATGATGGATGAAATTACAATAGTATTATAAAATTATGTATTAAAACTGTGTTCATACATGTTCCCTTGAAAAATGATATTCACTCACTAGTTGTTGATCAAACGGATATTCATTTACTTAGAATTAGCGATAAGTATTGCCGAAATCGACACGCTTGACTTATGCGAAACTGCAAAATTGTGTTTGTACGTATTCAACAGAGTAGTCTAACCGCAAAACATGTCGATTTTCCGTAGAAAAAAATTTTTATATTACACTTATGCAAAATCATATCTAACATGGTCTTCATCACATCTACCGTACATCGACGTCTCACCGAGAAAAATTTATGCACTTTTATCTGTTAAACTTAAATCATCAACCGAAAAATGCGACAAAATATTCTTATCTAAAGAATTGTTCAATAATTTAAAAAAGACTCGTTATCGATAGATAACAAACAACTGCTATATCCCTTGGAAAATCAATCAATTTACTAATTTAATTGATGTTAGCGAAATAAGCATATTTTATAAAAATCGTTTGATTTATATTGTCGAAATACCTTTAATCGAACAAAACAACTTTATATTATATCATATAATTCCGTTACCAATTAAGCAGAGCGAGAGGGACATTTATGCATTCATAAACCCTACTTATACTTATTTGGATTTTATAGCTGTATACTCACTTTACAGAATACGAGTTAAGTGTAAAAAAGTTAATAATGTAATGATCTGTAAACAAATAGACTTGTTATATCAAGTTTCAGCGATTTATAATTGCAAGTCGGAATTGTTAAAATCAACAAGATTAGAGGACATATTGAAAGAATGCGATGTTCGAATTATGAGAATTCATAATATTGTTTGATATCAATTGAAAATCACGAATTCTTTGTTATATTCGGCCTCCTCGAAATGAGACTTTTCATGTTTTGTAACGATAATAATACGCGACAAATACAATTGTATTCGACCGGACTCATTAGGCTTTCTGTTAATTGTGACGCTATTTTGGATAATGCATTGTTACGAAGTCAAATTATAAGCACTATAAATACTATTAAAAAGATTATATGTCCCAGATGTTAAACTTAACATTAGCAAATTATGCGAGGACCTTAAGGAACATAATGTAAATATCTCAGATATCCATTTACTAAATATTGTAAAACATCTAATTTAGACATTCATGTATTAAAAATAGAGTTCCGCTCTAGATGAAATCTATGAAGAAGCAGAAGAGTTAAGCGAAATACTCATATTCAAAATCTATATCATAAAGTTTTACTAAAATTAGTTGCTAAGTCATCATTAAAAGAAATATAAAATAGATACCATATCTATTTAATAAAATATATTCTTAATATTAATACATAATAATATTCTTCTTTTCGCGTGTGAAAAGAAAAGAGAGTGCAACGAGAGAAAGAGAGAGCGCAAATAATAAATATGGGACTGCGGGTGGAAGAGAGAGAACTGCATTTTACAATAGGTGAGAGAGAGCGAGAGAGAGAACAATAGGTTAAAGAGAGAACACAGTGAGAGAAGGAACAAATCCCTTCTTCCTCTCTAACATGGACTCTCTGTAATGCGCTTCTCCTCCTTCGAACCCAGCGTCTGTGACTTCCCCACCCGCGCGACATTAGAGCCATCTACTGATTGCTGTATTCTTGCATTAGAATTGGTGTATATATTCTACTCTTGCACTCTCAGCTACAGTTTAATCATATACAATTACGACAATTCCCGAAATTTTTCGTATAATGTTTCAAGACGCACTACACTATCAAAAACATGATGGTATCAGGCTAATAATAAATATTCGGAAGTTATATTTTTGTATGATTAATTCTGTGGTATTACATATTATATAAGTAAAATATTGTTAATGAAGATTATTAGTCTTAAGTGCGTTTTTTTTACTCTATTTCGAAGTCATAATAGTGGGTAAAGGTGGATTTTTCTGTGTGATGTGTAAAAACGTATCTGGACGAATTGCAGGAATAAAGTTTTTTCCAAAAGATCCAGAAATTTAAGTAAAATTTTTCTCTATAAATATGTAAATTAATATATGTATGTATATATATATATATATATATATATATATATATATATATATATATATATATATATATATATATATATATATAT
>Ga0157364_1000631_pt1 | contig 25561 bp, 21 predicted proteins | sample AttsexASBM2_FD_111476 | JGI IMG/M metagenome (GOLD analysis project Ga0157364, IMG submission 111476) | Fungus gardens microbial communities from leaf cutter ant in Ribeirão Preto, State of São Paulo, Brazil - Atta sexdens ASBM2 | ecosystem: Host-associated > Fungi > Mycelium > Unclassified ... | reverse complement strand
GATTTTCTAGAGATAAGTATATAGTTGAGTATTTCTTGGACAATAGACTTAGGATTTCCTGGAGATTTTATATGCTTTGCTCTTCTACCCAGTTGTTTTAACAAAATCTTATATTAGGGTTAATACAACAGAATTTGATAGAGTTCCAGTTACAAAGTGTCTACCTTATATATACTTGGCTAATAGTTTGTGCTATACTAAATTTAGCCTACCCTAAAGGATATGTGATATAACATCATTATTCCAGAATCTTTTATATTCTTCTGTGATATATGATCATGTGATAGTGACATGTAACAGTTTGTGACAGTCATATATAATATTATGCTAACTCTTAATTCTAAGTCTAAAAATAAGAAAATAAATGGATAAGAAAATGTAAATGAGAAAAGAATATAAAAATAAATAAGTCTACCATCTTCAACTCTGACACTGGCTGCTCTCTCTACACTTACCATAGTATGGGTAATGATAAAATGAGTTATTTTAAATTGTCACAAACTTCATTCAGCTTGTATCTCCACAACAAGTGGACCAATTTTCACAAACTAAGTTGCTATGGAAAGCCCCAAATGAGGGCTATCTGCATATATGCAATGTACAAAAGCAACAACAAACAGCTGAGATATCAAGCCATCAGCAACTATAAAAGCTTTGTTGGCTATTATCTCATGAACAGCTAGATGGATCCACACAATTAAATTTGTGTTGGAAAGTACTTATAAAATTGTTTCTGATAATATATAGTATATTCTATAGTAATAAGTATTTATAGAGATACAAGCATATCAATATAGTGACATAATTAGTTACCTTTTAAAATTAGCCTGACAGCTGCTATGACAGATGACAGCTCCCATCAGGTACAAATTTTGATCATGTGATGGAAACAGCTTGCACACAGACTATTAATATTTTATGTATATACCTCTATGTCTAAGGATTAGATTTCAGACTTAATAACATTAATTATTCCTGTTAATACTACTCATCATCTATTATCATCACAAATGAGCTACTCATTGGTTGTGATGCTTGAACTTAATGGTGTTTCAGAGGTTCAGTATAAGGAGATAATATAAATACTAAGTTTACTACAGTCATTACTACATTAAACTTCATGAACAAAGTCTATGCTGATTGTTTTTTGCCTCATATTTGGAATGGAAATAGGGCTCAGTTCTCTGATAGATAAGCACTGACTAGACTTTGTTTGCATGCAAAGATTACAGATACTAATGTACTAACTATTATACCTTGACATTTACACTCACTAGTAGTTCTAGGACACCAGCCCTAGTATTTTCCAACATCTTATATATTCTGTTATATTTGAGTCATATTAGAGCAATACAACATGGTGGCAGAGGTCTGGAATATCAGATATATAAATCTTACCACAGAATAAGAGCAAACCATCTTTTACATACAGATCTCATAGACAACTGCTGAAGGTTCTATATGGCTCTTGCTACTGGTTCTTCTTACTTGTCCATTCAGTTCCCATAGTGGATATCCATCAACAAGATTTTCTCCTCATCTTCTACTACCATACTCTCTATAACACAAACCATAAGAGTTTAGAAACTCTAGCTTAATTAACATCATGTCTTGATTGTCATTGGAACTAGTGCCATGATCAAGCCTCCAAGATAGTATATTGGACTTACTCATCAACTTCTTGGAACAGTGATGTAGCTTGAAATTAAACCTAGTTAGGTATAACAACCACTGTACTTGTCTGTAGTTAAATTTTGTTATGATGCTAAGCTTGGCTCAGGTTACAACTTAGGCAAAGACTTGAGAAAGGATAAAGGAGATGATCACTGGTAAATTATAAAGATATAGGACTGTATCTACTATTTTATATACTTATAGACCATAAGGAGTAGTTAAGATACCCTTAAGAAAACAGTAAGGAATAAATAAGGAAAACATAAAGAAACCTCTACTACTGTATGAGACACTGACTAATACTACATGAGAATGATGTAAGGCACAGTAAATAACTCAAGGATAAAACAAACCCCAACACATGTCTAAGTCATGTCAAACACAAGGTGAACATTCATAGAACATAAGGTATAGATCATTGCAATCATAATAATACTTTTATTTTAATGTTCATGTCTCTATGAACTTTTTTAATCTAAAAATGCTAAGTCCCTAACCTCATATGATGCCACTAACTCCTTGGTGAGTCTAATTATCATTGTTTTTTATAAAGTCAATGCTATGAAGAATAGTTCATGTAGTGGTCCTCCTGAATAAATTTTGATTGGAAATCCTTAATGACTTGTGTTCAAATTATGCTTTTGTTTGATAAATTTGGCCACAATTTCCTTCCAATATTGAATATTCTTTTCTCCATCTTGTCAAATGGTTTTATAGTGAGCTGAAGAGAAGAATAGTATGGTCTTCATTGGAGATTGTGATGTTTTCAATGCTTTTTTTAGATTGTCAACTTCTTCTTTTAATAAGAATAGTTCTGGGGTTGGTGGTCTGCTGGGTTTCAATGATATAACATATGGTTTGCACAAAAATGCTTCCTTGTCTTGAACAACTCCTTCTTTTTGTTTTTATTTATCAATGGTCATTGGTTGTAGAGTATCTTAATATGTTTCTTGATACACTTCTTGTAGAGCTTTAATGTGTTTATTGACCTTCTTTTCTTCTTTACCTTTGCATTCATCTAATTTATCAGCTAATAACATCTGAATGTGATGAGCTTGTTGTTTCATATCTCCATGAATGATGTTTCTCAATTTTTCAGATATGCTGTAAATGTCTTGTTACAATCAATACCTTCTGGTCATGGCATGGACTAGTGTCAAGAGTAATGACGACATGATTGGCTGTGCTGCAAGTGTCTCAGTCAGCATCTCATGTAGTAGGTGCAATGACCTTGCTTAATCCTCATGTTCTATAACTTATTTACTTCATGGACTTCACATTGTTTCCTCATAGCTAGTACATATATATAACGTAGATACTATACTATATCCTTATGCTTTACCAATTAACTATCATCCTATTTCTTTCTCAAGTCTTTGCCTAAGTTGCAACCTAAGCCAAGCCTAAGGTCATAACATTTGGTAAACCATCACTAGGCTCACCTTGCAAGAGAGATGCAGTAAAGAAGAAGTCTATGGACAAAACGAGACAGAGTTACCTGTCAAATGAACATCAGGAATGAAACAATTGTGATAGAGACCATGGATAGACAAGATGGCAGAACAAAGGCTAGATAATATTGAAGCATTAGAAGAGATATTGGGATTACTGAGGATCACCAAAGACAACATATCAAACAGAAGCATAGAACCAGCAACACCAGAGACAGAAAAAATGTTGATAGCACCAGTACCAGTAGTATACAACGAGAACATACAGACAACAATACCAAAGAGCATAGTCCTAGATCCAGAGTGGTTTGATGAGGACAGAACAAAGTTCAAAGACTGGTGGAGGGGAATCCAATTATTCCTCAAGAGCAACAGAGTAGTTGCAACAGATGATAAAATCACTATAGTGCTAGCCTGACTTAGAGGGGGTGTAGCAGGAATTTATACGTAAAAGAAGATTGATGAACTAGAAGACATTAAAGATACCTAAGACTAGGAAGAATTCATTAAAGAAATTAAGACAGCTTTTAGCAACAAAAGCAAAGCAGCAGATGCAGAATGGAAGATTGAAACATTCTGACAGGGCAAGAAACACATTGCTGACTTTAAGATCGAATTTGACACATTAGCTATAAAAGCAGAAACTGATGATATGTATGCAATATTTTTACTGAAGAAGAATATTTGAGCTGACATCATCAAGATTATACTAGGATACCAACCAATGGCAGCATCTAATACACTTAAAGAGTGGAAGATGGTGATTACTTTAGTAGGATAGGGATATGAATCTACAGAAAGTCGACATGACTATAAAACAGGAACAGGAATGACATTTGGAGGATGAGGGGCACCCATGGATATTGTGAAGTCTCAAGACAATTTTTATAAAGATGGGAAACCAAAGTGTTCCAATTGTGACATATATAGACACTTAGCAAAGGAATGCAGAAGGCTCAAGAAGGACAAAGAGACAAGGAGATATTACAAATGCGACAAAGTAGGATACCTGGCAAAAGATTGCAGGTCAGCACAAAAGATGAAGATTAGGAGGAGTCAAGAAGACTCAGATGATGAAGACAATAACAAGAAGAAGGGTTTTGTTGAAGATTCAGAGTAGGCACAATATAATAAACCTTTATACATAGTAATTCCCAAAATTGATATGTTATTCTGAATTGACAAAATAACAAAGCAAGGGAATTAAATGTGCACACAAACATCAAGACAAAGAATAGAAAAGAGTTACAACTACAAGCATTGGTAGATTCTGGATATACTCATACTGGAATTAATAAACAACTGGTCAAGGAAGAAAGAATCAAGACAGAACCAATGGAAAGATCATTTGAAGTCTTCAATGCAGATGGGATGAAGAATGTAGAAGTTACTTAATTTGCATCACTGGAAGTAGAAATCAATGGACATAAAGAACAAATCAACATAGCAGTCATGAATTTAAATGGCACAGACATGTTCTTAGGATACGACTGGTTGGTTAAACACAATCTGGAAGTAAACTGGAGTACAGGAACAATGTGATTCACCAGATGCCCAAAGACATGCAGGACAAGACATCAGGACATATTGTTTACACAAAAAAATCGGAGAACACAAGCAGAGGACAAAAAGGACAATGAACACTAGGAAATAGAAAAGGAACCAGACCTAACCAATTCAGAAGATCTTCCTGATTACATTCAACCCTTTACGCATCTCTTCAACAAAAATAAATTCAAAAAACTACCAGAAAGAAGAGGAGAGGATGGAACCATGAAATCAATTTGACAGAAGAGGCACCCAGAGGACTTAATTCAAAAGCCTATGCTATGACTATAAAGGAGAAAGAAGCATTAAATCAATGGCTGGACAAACAACTGAAGACAGGATTAATCAAGGAATACAAGTCAAGATATATGGTTCCTTGCTTCTATATTCCAAAGAAAGATGGATCATTACGACTGGTGCAAGATTACCAGAAATTAAATCAAGTCACTATCAAAGATAAAATGCTATTGCTATTAATTGGAGAAGTCATTGACAAATTAAAAGAAGCCAGATACTTCAACAAGTTGGACTTGATTTGGGGATATAACAATGTGCAGATAAAAGAGGGAGACGAATGGAAAGCCACCTTTTTAACAAATAAAGAGCTATTTGAACCTCAAGTGATGTACTTTGGACTTTGCAATTCCCTGGGAATATTTCAATAGATGATAAACAGCATATTCCAAGAATTATTATATGAAGGAATACTGGCAAACTATATGGACAATTTTGTGATACCAGCAAAGGATATGAAGGAACTTGAAGAAAGAACAATCCAATTCCTCAAAATCACAGAAAAACATAATCTCTGTTTTAAACAATCAAAATTCAATTTCAACATAGAAGAAATCCCTATTCTGGGAGTAGTTGTTGGGAAAGGACAAGTACAAATGAAAACTGATAAAGTCAAGGCAGTCAAGGAATGGAAAACCTCTACCAAGATAAAAGAAGTGGAAAGCTTTCTGGGGTTTGCAAATTTCTACAGATGGTTTATCAAGAACTTCAGTTATATGGCAAAACCTCTTAACAAACTCAAAGACATGAAAGAATGGAAATGGGGAGAAGAACAGCAAGAAGTATTTGAAGAGCTGAAAGAAAAGATAACAAATCAACTGGTCCTCACTCTTCCAAAAAGAGAAGGAAAATTTTGAGTGGAAACCGATGCATCAGGACATGTCATAGGAAGAGTTTTATCACAAGAACAAGATAGAAAATGAAGACCTATCACATTTTTATCAAGGACAATGCAGCTGGCAGAACAAAATTATAAAATCTACAACAAAGAATTGCTTGCAATAGTAGAAGCCATTACAAAATGGAGACAATATCTGCTGGATATTATAACTCAAAACCCTTAGAGTTGGATTTAAGAGGTAACCTTGTATTGGGTAACATAAGAGAACTCGATAGAGAGCTCTTTATAAAATAGTCTATCTTATATACTCCTACAGATGGTCCGTGCTAGCTACCATGCACCCTACTCTAAATGACCATGTGTAAAGCATGAGGCCAACATGTGGTGATCATGTTATATGACGTTACTTTGTTCTAGAACCTTCTCCTTCCTTCTCTTTAAGTCTCATGATCAATGTTGTGACCACACTATCAGATGTGACAGATGTGACAGTGTGACTAATCACTCTAACCCTAACCCTAGAGTTCTAAAAATAGAAAAGAGGAAAATAAATCAAATGAAATGAAAATGAAAATGAGAATAATAATAAAAAATAAGAAAAAACTAAGTCCACTTTCTGTGATCTTGACACTGGATGCCACAGAGAAATTTGAAGTCTGGACAGATCATGAAAATCTCAAATACTTCAGAAAACCACATAAACTCAATGAATGACAAGCTCGATGATATTTGAAATTACAAGATTATGATTTTATACTATAATATATTCCTGGAAAAACAAATACAAAGACAGATGTTCTATCAAGAAAGGATCACATCAATACCACAGATGATAATAAAGATGTACAAATGCTCAAGGAAGAAATATGGACAAGGAAACGAATAACAGCAGAGATAGAAATGATATGAGGAAACCAGGTGGTAGAAGAAACCACTATATTAGAAGAAATACAATGAAATGGAACAAGAGAACTGGAAGTACAAAGAGAACTGCAAAAGGAAGACAGACAATCATAGAAGAAAAATGAAATTGTCTATATAGATGGAAGAATATATGTGCCAAATAACCAAAGGATCAAGGAGAAAATCCTTCAAGAAAACCATGACCTAGTGGATATAAGACATCCAGGACAATAACAAATGATAAAGCTGATCAAAAAAAACTACTGGTTGCCAGGAATAAAGAACGATGTTAAAAAATACATTCAAGGATGCTTCAAATGCCAACAAAACAAGGTGCAACATATGAAAAAGGCTGGAGAATTACATCCTTTAAGAACACCAGAAGAACTATGGCAAGAAATCAGTATTGACATTATTGGTCCATTACTGAAATCCAACGAGAAAGACGCTATCATAGTTATAGTGGATCGATTTACGAAAATGGTTCAACTCAAGGCAACAATAATGAATGTATCATCAGAAGAGATTGCAAAGATCTATCGCAACAAAATATGGAAACTACATGGGGTTCCAAGAACAATTCTCAGTGACAGAGGACCTCAATTCACATTAAAATTTATAGAAGATCTCACAAAAGCATTAGAAACAAAACGAATGCTATCAATAGCATATCACCCTCAAATGAATGGACAAACAGAGTGAATCAACCAAGAAATTGGTACATTTCTAAGATACTATGTCAACTACCAACAGAATAACTGGATGGAATGGCTAACAACAGCAGAATTCCAATATAATGACAAAAGGCACACAGCAACAGAACAGAATCCATTCAAACTTAATTTTGAACAACATTCATGGAAAGGAGACTTAACTGTGCAAATGGAATTTCCAAAGTTGGAAGAATTCTTGATCGGTTTACAAAAGAGTTGGAAAAAAGCAACCAAAGCAATAGACATGCCAAAAGAAATGATGAAAGGGCAATTTGACAAGAAAAGACAAAACCCACAAGAACTAAAGGAAGGAGATGACATATGGTTAGAAGCCAAAAATATCCACTCAAACAGACCCTTGAAGAAGCTGGACCAGAAACAATATGGACCTTTTAAAATTCTAAAGGTGATTGGTCAAGGAGCATTTCAGCTTAAACTTCCTGAAGGATGGATGATCCACAATGTGTTCAATGAAGACCTATTAACATGATGCAAAGAACCACAGTACAAAGGTTAACATGTGGAACCAGCACCATTACCAGACATTATCAATGAAGAAGAAGAATATGAAGTGGAAGAAATCAGGAAACACCAAAAGAAGGAATGGGGAACTCAATACTTAGTACACTGGAAAGGTTATGGGAATGAACACGATCAATGGATAGCAGAAACAGGATTGCCTCATGCAAAAGGGGCAATTGAAGACTATTGGACAAGAATTTCAAGTTGAAATCTATAAAAGAGGGAGGTAAAATCTCCATTTTGACAAATTCAAAGCCACCAAGAAACAAATATCTTATCAAACCACCAACTACTTGACCGCACCTACCTCCCCAAACCCATACATTACCAGGAAACTCAATAACATGGATGAAGCTAGGATGATGAAGGACAAGAGGAACGACTGGACAAAGACATATCACAAAACATTGAAAGGGCTGGAGGCAATGATTGATGTGCAGAAACAAATCAAAGACATGATGAAGATTGTAGCAGAGACCAATATGATGATTACAGAGATGGAAGATTCAATCCTGAAAGCTAGTATTAACAATTGAGTCATCAATGCAATGAATATTGCAAGAGTGTCAGAAAACTTATGATACCTAATTCAAAGCAACATGGAGAATTGAGTGTTTCAAATTCAATAAATGCTAGCAGACAAATTGGATGCATACAAAGGAAGAGGAAATACATATGTGGATAACAACATTTGAGAAATACAGGAGCTATATAAAGAAGAAGAAATAAAGAAAGAGGAAGGAAGGATAGAAGATGAAGAAGTAATATTAATCAAGTTTTATAAGGTCTCCAAATCAACATCCTCCAAATCAACATCTTCAATAACCCAATTCAGTTTCATAACAGACAAAGTCAATAATCTCTTCAAGTACATGAAGTTCATTCAATCACCAACACAGACAAGAATTTTCCAACTGCCACCACATTATCAGTTACTTAAATCCAGAGGTGAACAAGATTCTGAATTCTGGAAAGAAGTCGCAACAGCTTTCATGGACCAAAAGTACAATACTGAAATGTCGAGAAACAGTTACCCAATTGTAATGTTTCAAGGAGGTCCATTCTATGAACCATACTTCATTGCCATCAACAACCAAGGACAAGTAATTATTGGTCCTAACAAGAAGACTGTAGCCATATATGTGGTAGGAGAGTTGGAGGTCTTGATATGATTCATAAGGATATGAATGCTAAAATGGGGGTATTGTTATGATCGATGCCTCCTGGTTATGGCATGAACTAGGGTCAAGGGTAATGACGACATGATTGGCTGTGCTGCAAGTGTCTCAGTCAGCATCTCATGTAGTAGGTACAATGACCTTGCTTAATCCTTATGTTCTATAACTTATTTACTTCATGGACTTCACATTGTTTCCTCATAGCTAGTACATATATATAACGTAGATACTATACTGTATCCTTATGCTTTACCAATTAACTATCATCCTATTTCTTTCTCAAGTCTTTGCCTAAGTTGCAATCTGAGCCAAGCCTAAGATTGTAACATGTCTCCACCAATTTGTATTTTGTGAGTTTCTCCTGTCTGTAGTAAACTAGTTTCAATATCTGCCAATTAACTGTTTGCTATATTAGCCAGCTTGATAATGTTTTGAATTTGTAGTTGGATATCTGCTATATTTTCCAGTCTTCAAATTATCTTGTAGTATTTCCTCATCCAATCCTTCTTTTCTTTGTTTATGGTTATAATAAGGTTCATGCTGCTGACAGTGCAAGCAATATAAGGGTTAGAAAAGAATGGAATGGTTGTGAATTAGTAGAATATATTTCAATTTTTCAAGTGTGTTATAGTGCACTTAGACACTAATATTTTTCTTTTCTTTTTTATCTATTTTTCTTGATTTAATATTTCTTTTCTTTTCTTTTTTCATTTTTTTCCCTTATTATCTTTGACAATGAAGAGGCATGTGACTATAAGTTACATGACACATGACACATGATATAAGGTTATAGGCCTAGACTCTGGAAGAAGAGACTAGAAGGATGATATTAAGATGTATATCTACAGCATATTCATCTCATGGTATATATATGGTATACTCATGGCTGATGTGTGGACATTAGGGTAGGATTATTTATTGCTAGCATGGACCATGTATCTATTGTATAAATAGGGTAGCAATACATTAGGGACTTCTTGTCAAGTTTTCTTGTGATTCTCACTTGATATATATCTATTGCTTGTATTGCTATTGGTCTTTTGACTAGTGGTTGCTACAAAAAAGTGCTGGTTATGCTTTGAGATGTTGTTTTGAAGTTTCACCTTTCTCTTTTATAAATTTTGCCTCAAAAGCTTTGCTAAATAGTCTTAAATTGTCTTTTTAGCATGTAATAACTCTGTTTCTGCTATCCATTAGTCATCTTCATTCCCATATCCCTTCTAGTAAACTAAGAATTGTGTGTCACATACTTATTTTCTATGATTTTGTACTTCTTCAACTTTGTATTCTTCTTTCTCATTTATAATATCTGATGGTAGTACTGTATTTATGTACTGTCCTTTGAGCTGGAGTTTTTTGCATTGTGTTAGCAGGTCTTCATAAAACATGTTATGCATTGCCTATTTCTCTGGTAATTCAAACTGATCTTGTTCAATATTCTTTGTGATTTTGAAAGATCTGTATTTTTTTGGTCTAGCTTCTTTAAATGTTGTTTTAACTGGATATTTTTGGCCTCCAACCATATATTGTTCCCTTGCTTCAGTCCTTGAGTGTTAAATCTGTGAATGATGGACTCTGTTTTATTTTTATTTTTCCTTTTTATTTTATTTTATTTTACTTTACTTTACTTTACTTTACTTTTAATTTAGGATTAGGGTTTAGTGTGACTGTCAAAAACTGTCACATTGTGTGACACAATGTCAAAAAATCAGTCATATATCATAATCACACAATCACATATCTCAAAAGAATGTAGAAGGTTTCAGAATGATAATATTATACCATATGTCAATAGTATATAATACACATACTCTTTAGGGTAGGCTAGGTTGAGTGTAGCATGGACCAACAGTCTAACATATATAGGTAGGATACATTATACTTAGGAACTCTATTGAGTTCTCTTGTGTAAATCCTATACAAGGTTCTTCTTTTAACTAGTTACTAAGTTTTAAGTCATAACATTAGGGGTTTTGCCTTCTCTTGTCAAATTGCTTCTTTATGGCTTCTTTTGCCTTTTCCATTAATGTCTTTGCTATTTTCCAACTTTTTTATAGTCTCTTAAGAAAAGTCTCCAGTTTTGGTAATTTTATCTCTATTGTTAGATCTCTCTTTCATAGGTATTATTCAAAGTTAAGTTCAAATGATGTGTAACTTATGGCTAATTGTTTCTTGTCATTGTACCAGAATTTTGCTACTGATAACCATTCCATCCAATTGTCTTGCTGATAATTGACATAGTGCTATAAAAATGTTTCAACTTCTTGATTAATTCTCTTTATTTGACTGTCAGTTTGAGAGTGATATACCATTGACAATGTCTATTTTGTTCTTAGTGTCTTGCTTAAATATTTTATGAATCACAAGGCAAATTGGAGTCCTCTGTTACTAAGAATATTTTTTAATACTCCATGAATTTTCCATATGTCATCCTTGTAAATTTTAGCTATTTCTTCCAATGATACTACTGTCATTGTTGCTCTAAGTCTCATTATCTTTACAAATTGATCCACTATCACTACTACTATATTCTTGTCATTTGATCTGAGTAATAGTTGAATAATATCAATACTAATTTTCTATTATAGCCTATGAGGTATTTCTAATGGATGTAGTTCTTTTGTCTTTTTCATAGGTTATACTTTGTTCTGTTGATAATTATAACATTCCTGAACATATTTCTTAATGGTATTTCATATTCCTGGCCACCAGTAGTTTCTCTTGATTAACTTGAGCATTATTTGTTGTCCTGAATATTCTATATCTGCTAGTTCATAATTTTCTTGTAGGATTAGTTCTCAAACTTTCCAGTTATTTGGAATGTAGATCTTTTCTTCCATGTATACCACTCTATTATCTTTCCATGCTTGACTATCTTCCTTTCCCAATGATTTCTAAACTTCTTGTTCTCTTATGTTATTCTTTCTTATTTCTTCCAATAATATGGTTTCTTCTACCATCTGGTTTCCTCTAAACATTTCTATTTCCACTTTTATGCTTATTCTTCTTTTTTCATAGCTTATCTTTGAGAATTTTGATATCCTTGTTGTCTTCTCTTGTGTCTAATTAATTCTTGACAGAATGTCTACTCTTGTGTTTATTTTCCCTGGAATGTATTATAAAATGAAATCATAGTCTTGTAGCTTGAGATACCATCTTGCTTGTCATTCATTGAGTTTGTGTAGTTCTCTGAAGTACTTGAGATTTTTGTGATCTGTTCAGATTTCAAACTTTTCAGTGGTGTTTAATAGGTATTGTCTCTATTTTGTTAGAGCCTCCACTATGGCCAAGAGTTCTTTTTTGTCATATATCTCATAATTTCATTCAGCTGCTTGTATTGTCCTTGATAAAAATACAATTGGTTTCCATTTTTCTTCTTGTTTCTAGGATAGAACTCCTCCAATGGCATGTCTTGATGTATTTGTTTCCACTCTGAATTTTCCTTCCTTTCTGGATAGAACAAGTATGTATTGACTTGCAATCTCTTCCTTCAATTCTTCAAATACCTTTTAGTGTTTTTCTTCCCATTTCTAGTCCTTTTTTCTTTGACATTGTTTAGAGGTTTTGCTGTATGACTGAAATTCTTGATATAACTGCCTTGACTTTATTGTTTTTCATCTATACTTCTCCTCATCCAACTACCACTCCTAATATAAGTATTTCTTTGGCATCAAAATCATACTTTGACTGTTTGTAATAGAGGCTATATTTTTCTGCTACCTTCAAGAATTGTATAGTTTGTTCTTCTAATTCATTTTTGGTTTTCACTGGTATTACAAAGTTATTTATATAATTTGCCAGTACTTCTTCATGTAAAAGCTCTCAGAAAATACTGTCTATCATTCATTGAAATATTCCTGGTAGATTGATAATCCAAAGTACATCACTTTTAGTTTGAATAGCCTTTTGTTTGTTAAAAATACTGCTTTCTATTCATCACCTTTCTTGATTCATATATTGTTGTATTCCTAAATAAGATCCAATTTATTAAAGTATTTCACATCTTCAAGTTTGTCAATTACTTCTCCAATCAATAGTAATGGTATCTTGTCTTTAATTGTATACTGGTTCAACTTCCTATAGTCTTGTACTAGTCATCGAGATCTATTTTTCTTTGAAAAATGTAAAAACATGGTGTTGTATATCTTGAACTTGATTCTACTATTAGTTCTGTCTTGAGCTATTTGTCTAACCATTGATTTAAAACTTTATCTTCTTTGACAATTATTGCATAAGCTTTGGCATTTAACCTCTTTGGTATGTCTTCTAGTAAATTGATTTCATAGTCCTATTCTCTTCTTTCTGGTAGCTTTTCTTGTTGAATAAATGTATAAATGGTCAAATATACTCTAGTAAATCTTCTAAATTGGTTGAATCTGGTTTCTTGCATATTTTCCAATGTTTTTTGTCTGTTTCTTCCATTGGTTTCATTATTCTGGTCCTTGATGTAAACACAATGTCCTAATGTTATATTTTGCATTCTTTTAGGCATCTTGTAAACTGTATCATTCCTTTGTTCTAATTTACTTCTAGATTGTGTTTGACCAACTAATTGTATCTCAAAAACATGTCTGTATTGTCTAAGTCTGTAACTGCTGTATAAAATATTTCCATATGTCCATTGATTTCCAGTTCTAGTAGTGCAAATCTTGTCACTTCTCCATTCTTAGTTCTACCTGTGTTAAAAATATTGAATAATTTGTCTATTGGTTCCATTTTGATATTTTCTTTCCATTTGCTGTCTTTACATTTGTATATAGGTTGAGTTTATGTAATTCTAAGGATTACTACTTAACACATCTAGTTCTGGTTTCTTGATATAATTTCTCTTTTTCAAATAATATTTCCTCTTTTTATATTGGGTAATATTACTGAGTAGATATTACATAATTACCTAAATAATTGCATTTTACCCTGTGATGTCTTTACTCTTATATTAAGCATCACAGCCTTAAGTACTCATTGCTTGGTGTCTGAGTCAAGTGAAGTCTACTTAGACTTACAACTCCCTTTCTTTGTTGTCTCTTCTTTGTAGAATAATATATTGATTCTTTAGAGAATTACTATGTTTAGAAATTTGTCATATCATACCTATTCTGAACCTCTGACAAAATCCTTCTCTTTGTTGTTGTCTTATTGTCTTTATTCTTGTATACTTCTGTTTTTCATCTTCTGTTCTGACCTACAATTCTTTACAAGGTATCCTACTTTATCATACTTGTAGTTATTTTTGGTTTTATTTTCTTTCTTTGGCTTTCTGCAATCTTTTACTATGTATCTATATATGTTGCAATTGAAGCATTTAGACTTCCTATATTTGTCATAGTTGTCTTTGGATTTTCCAGTGCTCATAGATGCTTCTCTTTCTCCATAGGTTATTTCTTATTCTGTTCTGTAACCTTTGTCTTTTGTGAATTAATATTCTTGTCTAATCAATATAATTGCTACTTCCCACTCCTTGAGTGACTCTGGTGCTACCATGGGTGGATATCCTAATATGATCTTAATAATATTGCTACTGATGTTCTTCTTCAATAAAAAGATTGTATACATGTTATCTGTTTCAAACTTCATGGCTAATACTTTGAACTCTATCATAAAGTTCATGATGTGCTTCTTTCTCTACTTGAATGTTTCAATCTTCCATTCAGCATCTGCTGCCTTACTCTTGTTACTACATGCTGTCTTAACTTTTTTAATGAAATTGTCCCAGTTTTAGACTTCTTCTTCTTCTTTTATTTTGTTGATCTTCTTCAGTGTATATATTCATGCTACACCCTCTCTAAGTTGGGCTAATACTGTGATGATCTTGTTATCTATTGCTATAACTCTGTTACTCTTGAGAAATAATTAGATTCCTTTGCATCAATCTTCAAATTTTGTCTGGTTACTATTAAACTACCCTAGATTTAGAACCATGCTCTTTGGCATAACTGCCTATGCTATCTTGTTATGTACTACTAATATTGGTGCTGTTGATATTTCTTCTGATGCTGGTTGTATAGCTCTGTTTTTGTTCAAGGTATAATCTTTAGTAATCCTTCATGATTCCAATATCTCTTCTAGTGTCTCAATTCTAGTGGTTTCTTAACTATATCTATATGTCTTGTCTGTATGTGGTTTTTACCACAATAGTCTGTATTTGTCTTATCTGTTCTGTCCATGGTCTCTACCATAATATTGTCTTGTTGCTGTCCTTTTAATGAATTGACTATTTATCTGTGGTCCTATCACAAATACTGTTTCAATATTTCTTCAATGGCCTAACCATTATGATGCTCCAGTGGCCTAACCACAATGCACTCTTTTTAGTTGCTTTAATCTAATAGTGTTTTTTTCTGTCTAATGTCCTACTTGATTAGAATGGACTCCTAGATACTGTCATCTCCAGAAAACTCTATCCTATTCTCTTAGAATTCTTCTGGAGATAAGTCATTGTTATACTAAAAAATGCTTTTTTATGAGAAAACATACTCTTATTAGGTTTTCAAGCATTTAAGACTTATTTAAAGACATTAGTAAGAAGACTTGATGCTTCTAGATGATATCTCAGTCTTTTTTGAGCAGAAACCAACTCAAGAAAAAGACAGAAAACACCATAGCCAGAACTTGCAAAAGACTAGCTACAAAAAAAGGGCACTTGAAAGCACAGTTGGGACCACTACAAATGTTCAAACAGTATGACAAGGTAGAAACACAAGTGATGAGAAGCCAAAGGAGCCAGAAATGAGCTCATAAGTAGAAACAGCTAGTAGAAACAGCCAAATAGAAGGCAATCAGTACTTGCAAGCAGGAAAAGAATGTTAGACTAGTGAGAAGACTATATGCTTTTGAGATCTCAAAGTAACTTTTTTATTGTTTCATATTACATTATTTATTTTTATTCCTTGTATTTTTAGAATAATATATAAGCTATAAGTAGAGGAGAGGCAAAGAGAGAATCTATCCAAAACACCCCACTTTTTTAACTTCTATTTATCAAGTGAGTATCATTAGTACCAAGTTATCACTTTCAGATGAGTTTTGAAGAGTCTAGTGGCCTGGGAAAGGCTAGCAAGATGAGTGTCAGTTAATATAATCAGTGATAAGATTCAACTTGAAGGATGTCTTTGGGGTACATCATATGAGATGGATAATATTTCTGTAGGCTCTTAAGAAGCTTTGCAATATATTCACTAGATTTTCCAAGAGAGCTTATTACACAGTGTAAAATTCACTGTTGAAGAGTATGTTAGCATAGGAAAGCATTTACAAGCAGATGTTCTTCATACATTTCTTTTAATATTCTTTCTAATTTTTGCATTTACGAATGCTCTTTCAGAAGTTTTGTTAATGACAATTCACACTTACCAAAATTATCTGTAAGTAGCATGGAATATAGGTTGGATTGGAAGATGAGGTTAGAAAACAGATCAGAAGTAATGCTACATGGATAAGATGACCTTGGCTTCAACAGAAAATTGTTATGTCTAGCCTAACTTGTTGCATAATTGTTTTCAGAAGGGAGGGTTCAGATATATTTAGTGTGAGTATGACACAATCTAAGTTGATTATCAGACTAAGAAATAGTACATGGTAGCTAATATTCTTAAATACAGAAGTGATAATCTAATAATACTCTATTACTGTGTATACTCTAGGTTGTTGAGCATCATAGAGGCTGTTATTTGGAACTCCATAGGATTGATGAGAAATGTAGGATTTGGTCCCTGAATTGATGGGTGATTAGAATAGAGTGTAATCCACACTAGAAGAGAGTGGAAAGAGTACAGATTTTAGATAGTATGTGACAAGTTTTATGTATTCTATTCTTGTTATATCATTATTTCTATCTCTTTTACAGATTCATGATAATGATATTGTCTTAAGAGCTAGTATTGTATAGTTCTTGTTGTACCTAGCATAACCTCTTTTTTGCTTGACTCTTGTCACTAGTACCAACACTACTTGGATTTATGTCCAGATTAGCAGTACATATTTGCTGCATTAAAAATAGCAATTACTATAGCTTCAGTTCTAGTCTTGCTTAATATTTCAGTACTATTCAGAATTTAAAAAAATAGCTCAGACTTTGCTATGAGAGTGGTCTTGTCTCAGTAGTCAAAGAGGGACAATAAGTAGTATCCTGCTTGTTACAATTCAAACTCAAGTGTTGTTATAGCAACCACTTGCCGGAATGGCACTCGTAGTTTGCTTACTTCAGCAAAGCTCTCAGAAGGCTATCTAGTAGTGGGGATTTACAAGAGAACTCGACAAGGAGCCCTCACTACATTGCTCCTCTATTTATATAAATTATATGTGGTCTGTGCTACAACAATATTAACCTGTCCTTATGTCCATGCATCGTTCTCATGTCCTATTACTCATCCACATGTGTTTTTCTTAAGGCTACCATGCTTCCTACATGTGCCCTGACGTCATACTCTTAATCTCTGCTGTACATGTGCACACCATGTGTACACCATGAGAAACCCTTATCCCTTGACATCATCCCTAACCCTAACTCTTCTCTAGACTCATCTCGATCCTTCTAGACCATTAGTCCTTCTAGACTACTCTAGACTCTATCACATAACTTCCAGGTCACGTGCTCTCCATCTGTTGTAGACTAATAATAATACTATATATCTATGTCCGGCTAACTCTAACCCTAGCCAAAGTCTGTCCACACTCTTGTCTTATAACAAGTGTAAGAGTAGAAAAGAAATCTTATATTGGGTTAATACAAAAGAACTCAATGAAGTTCCAAGTATAAAGTATCTACCTTATATATATGCTAGGCTAATATTCTATACTACACTAAACCTAGCCCATCCTGAAGAGTATATGTTATCTATAAGATTAAGAAGATTCTGAAACAATAACATCATATATTGACCTTATAAATAATACATAGTCTTAAGATAGGTTAGTATTAGTCTCATACAAACCATTATCTAGCATATATAAGGTAGATACTTTATACTAGGAACTCTATTGAGTTCTCTTGTATTAACTCTAATACAATGTTCTTTTCCTGACTTAATACTTTGAGTCTTGAATTGTAATAGTAGAATATCATATCTTGATCCATCCATATTCATTCCAGCTCACAGATAGTGACTCTTTCAAATCTACACTCTCTAATCTTTTCTAGTATAGATCACTCATCTCTATTCTACCTTAGATGTCCTTGCCAGACTTTTACTAACTTCATAGATTTCTACTCCTTGTATCTCAAAAATCACTAAAAAATAGAGTAAAAACTAGCAGTCTTCATTCCTAGATAACTATCCTAGATAGTATATTAAGTATATAAACTGGTAGTTTATACTGTAAGCCTTATTCTGAGAATCAACTAAAACTATTACCAACTTCTAGTATTAGTAACAATATATCTCCCACATTCTAGTGAACTTAGCTATCTATCATGTTCTAAGTATCTCATCCAAAATATGTAACCAGTATGCTTTATAGAAGCACAGTACACAAGCTGAAGCCAAAGATCATTTTGACTTCTGTATTCTACATTTTTAAATAATATACAATAACTTATTTTAAACTTCTGAGAAACAATTATCAGATCTCAGATAATGAGATGTGAGCCATATCTAACATGAAGTTACAACAGAGTTTGTATCAAGTATAAAAACTTGTACAAGAAGTATAAAGTTATAGACTTTGCAAACAACCTTAGCTTTAGCTTATGTGCTATGCTATCTATCTACCATAGAATTGTAAATTGAAAAAAAAGAATAGAGTTTAAGGGAGTTCCAACTTCTAATAAGGAAGTATTATATCTTAAGATACAGTAACTAGTCAAAAGAAAAATATTATATAGAGTTTATACAAGAGAACTTGATGGATTTTTTGTTACAAACTAGTCTATCTTATATATCACAGACTATGGTCTGTGTACACACTACAACTAAGCTACCCTAAAGTCCATGTGCTTTCTATAAAGCTAACATATTGTAAGATATTATTAGTTTCAAAATCTTCAATGATCTTTTCTTATATTATATGACTATGACTTTGGTGACTTTCTTGTATTATGCATTATATCTCTGTTATACTTTGTGGCATATGTGACATTATACTAACTCTAACTCTAGGTCCCTAATAAGAAGATAAATAAATAAAATAGAAATAAGAAATAAAAACAAAATATTGTTAAACATTAAATCTGATATTTTATAGTAATATACTTTCTGTCAGAGTTGAAAATGATAGGCTTTATTAATATTTAATTATCAGACTGAAGAAACATAATATATTTACTAGTTCTTAGATACAAGTATGATTAAAGAAGAACTTGGATATCTCATAGTATAGCCCCAAGTAAAGATTTCAGTGGTAAAACACTAAAAGAGATTTGGGATAAAAGAACTTCACCAAGAAAGACTGAGTACTTACAAGGTTTTGATAGATAACACCACTGCAGAAGATAGATTATTATTAAAGTTGGACTTGACATATGACACAGAATCTTATAGCAGAAAACATCATAATATATCTGAGCAATACTATTACTAGGGCAGAACACTAAGATAGGAGTATGTCTTCTATTGTAATATCTTGCTATATTCTTCTGAGACTTATAGATGGTGAACCTTACTTCTTTCAATGTAGACTTTATATAATTAGTAAACTGCAAGACACTCTCTAGCTGAAACTTTCTTTAGTAAGGATTTATGGTAGACATCTTGTGTCATGCTGAAATGGCAGCAACTATATTATTATTCCAAAAAATGCTTTTTTTCAAGACAATATACTCTTATTAAGTTTTTGAGTACTTAAGACCTATTTAAGGGCTTTAGTGAGAAGACTTGATACTTCTAGATAATACCTCAAACTCTCTCAAGTGAAAATCCAATTGAGAGACAGTGTTATAGCTATTAATCAAACTAGATCTTAAAAAGATGAGTTTTTTAAAGATACAAGATACTACCACACTCACAAAAGACAAACTATGAAGTATATGTATTTAAGAGCATAATCAGTAGAGTTACAAATGTTTGGACTGTAGAATAAGATATTGATTTCAAATTTATTACAAACTTTATTTAACTTATATCTTCATAACTAAAGAACCAATTCTCATAAACTAAATTGCATTGGAAAGCTCCAAATGAGGGCTATTTGCATATATATGTATATGTGATGTGTTGTAGAAACTACTAATCAAAATAATCAATAGTATACTAAGTAGTCTTATAAGACAAGAGTCTTATAGGAATTATAAGAGAACTTGACAAGAAGTTTCTGATATATTCCTATTCTATATATACTACAAGTATATAATCCATGCTAGCATTAAATAGCCCTACCCAAAAGTTTGTATATTAGTTATGAGGTAAACATACTATAAATATATACCTTGATGTTATTCTTCCAGCCTCTTCTTCTAGATTTTAGGCTTATAACATTATTTCATGTGACATATCATGTGACCACAATCATGTATCTCTTCATTGTTCAAAAAATAAAGAAACAGAAAAGAAAAAGAAAAATCAAATCAAAGAAAACAGATAAAAAGAAAAGAAAATCAAAATGAAATATAAGAGTTCAAGTGTACTATAACAGAAGATATAAAAGTGACAACATATTCCTGAGATATCAGACTACCAGTAATTACAAGTTTCATTGGCTATGATCTCAGGAATAACTATACTTCTGGAGAAACTTGTTAGTTTATTTCCTTTTCTTATCTTATCTTCTTCCTTCTATCTCTTCCAATTTCTCTCCAACTTCTTTAAATACTCATTTTCAAACTTCCCATCATCCCATCCATATAACATTCTTGCCATATATTTTCCTGGTAGTTCTGCCCTTCTAAAATCTTTCTTCTATTTTCTTACTTCTATATTCATTCTTCCCTCAAACTCTGTCACTAAAATAGATTCCTATAATCAAAGTTGTATTGGAAAATACCCATCAAATGGTTTCTAATGATAAATTATACATCATATAAAGATTAGTATTTATAGAAATACAAGTATATCAATGTAGTGATATAATTAGTTATATTCTAAAATTAGCCTGACATCTATTATGACAGATAATAGCCCCACCAGGTATGAGTTTTGCTTATATGATAGAAACAGTTTGTATGTTAGAATTATAAATGATAGACTTTATTTTATTGCTCTTTTTTCCATTTCCATTTTATTTTATTTTCATTTCCCTGTTAGGATTTAGTATGATGTTATGGTCACAACTGTCACAAACATATCATACAATGTGTCATGCAAGTCACATGTCACAGTCACATGGTCACATGGTCACAATATAATATAATGAAAACTTCTAGAACAATAATATTATATAACGTATTTAACATATATTGACCTTATAGTTTATACATGGTCTTTAGGGTAGGCTAGACACAGTAGTAGCATAGACTATCTAGTATAGTATATAAGGTAGATACTTTGTACTAGAAACTCTATCAAGTTCTCTCATATTAACTCTAATATAAGATTTTTCTTCTTAACTCACTCTAAAGTCTTTGAGTTGTAACATTGTACACAGACCATCATTATTTTGTATAAATACTTCTATATCTGAGGAGTAGATCTTAGACTTAATAACATCAGTTTTGATTAAACTTCTAAATCACTTCTAAATTTCTGAGAGTGCACCTAAGGTTTAGATATTACAAATAAGTGAGTAGTTGATTTTATAATAGCATTGCAAATAAAGAGAGGATCATATATTCTCAAGACCTCAGAAGTCTTTCTTATAGTTTCAGTCTTTATTCTTTATGTCTATTCTCTGCATTTTTAGACTAATACATAAGCCATGAATGGAAAGATAAAAAAGAGGAAACTCCTGTCCAAATTCTTCTACTCATGAGTGGTTTAATTGATATTTTCTTAAATAAGCATTGTAAATACCTACTTTCACTTTCAGACAAGTTTCAGAGAGTTCTAACAGCATAGGAAAGGCTGACAAAATGAGTATCAATTGGTATTATCAGTTGTAAGATATTACAACCTTAAGCTTGGCTTAGATTGCAACTTAGGCAATGACTTGAGTAAGAATGAAGAAAATGGTCAATTGGTAAAGCATAAGGATACAGAACTGTATCTACACTATATATACCTATAAACCATGAGGAAAACATATGTCCACAACAATACAATACATGAGGTAAGAAGGAGGAGTTAATAGAAAACAATGCCTACTACATGAGATGCTAACTGATATAACCTACAGCACAGCTGATCATTGCATCATATCCTAGACCCTTCAAGACATGATGAAAACATGTTGAAGATATGAGGAGGTGATTGTGACATAAGATTTGACTTGAGGAATGCCTTCATGATGTATCATCTAGAATAAATAGTGTTATTAGAGGCTTTTAAAGAGCTTTGCAATCTATTTACTAGATTTTCCAATGGAACTTGTTCCACAGTATAAGGTTCACTGTTTAGGAGTCTGTTAGCAAGAGAAAACATTCTTGAGCAGATGTTATTTATATATCCCTTTTAATATTCTTCTTAACAATATTCTTTCATATTTACAATTTAACATGTTTTATTCTTCCTTTATATTATTGTTTCTATATCTTCTCTCAATTTCTGATACTGATATTGTCCTTTTTGAGATATCTAGTATACAATTCAGGACTAGTGATATATAGTTCTTGTTACATTCTAGTATAATCTCTTTTCTGCCTAATCTTTGTCAGCATGAAAAAGTATACATGGTTATTATATTAAACTCCACCAACATAAGAATATCTTGCCAGTTGCTCTGTCTTTCCATTGATATCTACAAGTACTGCTTGAGCTCTTAATTTACCTGCTCTATCTGCTCATCAGTTTGAGGATATCAGGCCAGAGATAACACTATTTTGACACCAAGCAGTTGATATAGCTCCTTAGTGAAAAGTATTACAAATTACAGTCTTTAATCTAAAACTACACAGCTAGGAAGGCTATAAAACTTCTAGACATAGTATAGAAAGAGCCTTGTAGTATCTTCTATAGAGACAAAGTAAGCTCTCTTAGAAACCAAGTCTACTACTGTCATTACTATATCAAACTTTATAGATTCTGGAAGTTCTACAACAAAGTCAACACTGGTAGTATCCTATTTTACATTTGATACAAGCAATAAAAATAAGTATTTAAGAGGTAAGTGGTGAATGGACTTAGTCCATAGGTATAGATCACAGGTGCTGACATATTGACTAACATACCTATACATTTGAGGCCACTAACAGCTTTATAACATGAATTCTAGAGTCTTCTAATGCCCAGCATATCTGGAAATCTTTATACTGTAATGAAGAGACACAGTACACTGTTATAAGTCTAAGATGTTGGAAATATAGACATTTCTCTGAAAAATAAACAATCCATCTACCTCTAACTACTCTAAAGACTACACTGACCTAGAAGTAGACTGACAAGTTCTCTAGCTGCACAGGTCACCTGTTTCTCTTGCTGACCTGTCTTATTTATCTGGTAGATGTCAGTGAGAAGGCTACATTCCTCTCTTTCAAATACCAGTTCTTCCAAAGTATATATTATTAGATACTCCAGTTTAAACAATATTATGTTCTCATTATTACATGAGTCATTACCATAGTCTGATCTTTAAAACAGTATGTCTAGCTTTTCTATAAACTTACCTAGGTAGTGATATAAGACAAAATCAAACCTTGCCAGGTATAACAATTACTTACTGTGCTTACATACAGTTGAGTTTCTTAGCTGTCATAAAGTATTCTAGATTCCTATAATCTATTCAGATCTCCATGGGAATAGGTGTATCTTTCAGAAAGTGTCATTACTCCTCCAAGGCCTAGATAATTGTTAGCATCTCTTTGTTATAGATCTTATAGTTGTGCTCAATGGAAGATAGGGACTTACTAAAGAATACTACTGGACACTACTTACTATTTTTCTTGGACTCCTAGAAGAAGATTGTTTCTATTACATAGTCAGAACTATCAGCTTCAATGTAGAAGAGAATAGTAGGGTCTGGAGAGGATACAATAGGTGTAGAGGTAATAGCAGTATTTAGAGCATCAAATGCTGCTTGTTGATCCAGGGTCTATATCCAAGTACTATTGCTTCTAGTGAGATCAAAAAGAGACCACATAATACTGAGCTACAGACTTTCTTAGGTTTTACTAACTTGTACTGGCAGTTCATTCAAGAGTTCTTAGGCTAGTCTCACACCCTAGCTACTTTTATGGAGTCTATCTCAGCTTGATTTTCTAAAATGACTGAACCTAGGTATTTGATCTACTATTTGGTAAATTTGTACTTTTTGAAATACAGGAACAATTTGTATCCAGTTAGAACTCCTATAACTCTACAGACTACTCACTTATTAGAGTTGTAAATAATGGACTTGACTTTATTTTATTTTATTTTTTATTTATTTCATTTTTGGTTTTCATTTTCACTTTTTTTAATTTTAGATTTAGGCAAAGAGTATGATATAATGTTATATGTGATAGTTACACAAGTCACAGAGCATGACAAAAGTGTTAAAACTTAAGCTTAAGAATTAGAGCAAAAGAATTATCATTGTATTAAAAAACTTGATGGAGTTCCCCTTATAGAGTGTCTATCTTATATATACTTGGCTAATGGTCTGTGTTACACTAACCTAGTCTATTCTAAAGAGACATATATACTATATGCTATTGACATGTGGAATGATATTATTGCTTTGAAATCTTCTATAATATTCTATGTGACATATAATTATATGACTATGACTTGTAATATATGAATGATGTGTGACATTTTGTGACAGTTACATGTAATGTCATGCTAACTCTAATCCTAAGTCTGAAAAATAAAATAAAATTTCAAAAAATAGAAATAGAAAATAAAAATAAAAATAAATAGAGTCTTCTATCTTCAATTCTAATATTACCTCCCTTTAAAGTTTCTCTCCAGACTTCTTTAAATATTCTGTCTTAAAATTTCCATTATCTCATCTATACAACATTTTTGCCATATACTTCTCTAGTAATTCCCCTCTTCTAAAGTCTCTTTCCTCTGTTATATTCAACTTTTCTTATTGTCTCACTTCCATATTCAATTTTCCCTGGAATTCTGCTATCACTTCTTTTGTATTCTCTAAGTCTTCCTCTCTTTCTCAAATATCATGTTCTACCATAAACCCCTTCCAATACATTAAATATTTTTCTACTCCTTATTTTTATTTAGAATTTCTTCCATCTCCCTCCCATTCTTCAACTTTATCTACCTCTACTAATTTTACTTCTTCTACCTTTTGCCCCTCTACTTATTTTCTATATTATACTACTTGATTCACATTCATAACTAGTGTCATATTCCAAACTCCGAAACATGTCTGAGACATGTTTAACTTCAATACGACATCAAATCCCCGCGGATATTTGGTCTTATTTGTGTCCAAAACTCCGTCGGTAGTTTGGTACTTTATAATGGACTTAAT